>Ga0078972_1000149_pt1 | contig 281682 bp, 274 predicted proteins | sample YelNatPaOPGAMG01_FD_67568 | JGI IMG/M metagenome (GOLD analysis project Ga0078972, IMG submission 67568) | Hot spring thermophilic microbial communities from Obsidian Pool, Yellowstone National Park, USA - OP-RAMG-01 (SPADES assembly) (version 2) | ecosystem: Environmental > Aquatic > Thermal...
ATACAATGGCAACCCTGGTAGACTACAACGGCAGCAACTCTTCTGCATTCCATCCATACCTCGCAGCATACCTGCCCACAACCACGAACGGTGGAATAAACACGAACTATGCAAACTATACAGTCCATGTTAATCCTGCTCTAGCAGGCTACTCTGGGAGCTATAACGTATCCATAAAGCCGTATGAGAACTACACATTCCACATAAGGTCAAATGCGACATTCCAGGACGGTTCAAAGTTAACTGCATGGGACGTGGCATTCTCCTTCATAAGGGACTTACTCTTCGTATCAGGCACTCCGCCCACTCCTGGGTTCATGGTCGCACCATATCTCCTGCCAGGAAACTATTATGCATCCAACACATTCTGGAACATAACGCAGAACATAACGTGGAACAATGCAACGAACAACGTCACATTCCACTTCCAGTCACCTATGTCTCCATCGCTGGTCTTTGAATCAATTGGAAAGGCAACTGGAACAAACATAGTTGATGCGGCATGGGTTCAGGCACACGGTGGAGGCATTGGCTGGAATGCGACTGACTTCCTTGCCTACCAGAAGCACGGGAACGCAGGTGATTATGTGAACTATCTGGTAAACAACGTGATGGCCTCCGGACCGTATATGCTGGATTACACGGTACCTGCATCCGAAGTCGTATTGATAGCAAATCCGAACTATAACCCACCAGGAAACGGGTGGAACCCTAAGCCAAGAATTGGACTTGTCGTCCTTGAATACATAGGTCAGGTGTCGACGCAATACCTCCAGTTGAAATCAGGGTATGCAACCATGGCTTACGATTTCCCGACAAGCGCGTGGTATTCCATTCAACCCCTTCAGAAGTCAGGTATAGTCAACGTTTATTCCTATCCGTCATCTTCAATCCAGTGGTTTTCCATTAATACGAACATAAATGAAACTCAGCTTGCAAAGGTCTACCCCCAGGCAAACGTCCCCCAGACGTTCTTCGACAGTATACAGGTAAGAAGGGCATTTGCAGATTCATTTGACTATTCTTATTACCTCGCTCAGCAGGTGGGAAACTCCGTCTACAACACTTCGTTCGGATCCGGGTACGCTGGAGTGATCCCTAAGGGGGTACTTGGTTACCAGTCAAATGAGAGTTTAAGACAATCCGGCGTCTCATTACCAACATTCAACCTGACGTATGCTAAGCAGAACTGGACTGCGTTCGTGAATTCCCCTTATTTTGCATTAGAAGGTCTATCAGTAGGAGCTAACGGGAACATACTCTACAACGGAGCACCTCTGGTCATACCTATTTTTGTCCTGACAGCCGATCCTGTGAATACCGCGGGAGGGTTGACTTGGGGCAGCAATCTTGGGAAGGTTGTTACTGGTCTGACGTGCCCGGTGATTCCCGTCCCTCTTCCGGAAGTTTACTCTTTCTTGGTTCCAGGACAGAATCCAGCTCCGCTATGGTGGTTGGCATATGGAGCTGTCATTCCATATCCAACGAATTACCTAGGTCCACTTGCATATCCATCTGAACAAAACATTGTCCCGGGACCGAACGGTTTCTATCCATCGTGGTTTAACAGCTCCTCAAATCCCGTCAGCAGCCTTCCCGGAATGGTAGAACAGTACAACAATCTTACTGCAATGGCAGCAGAATACGCGACAGGATTCTCTACTGGAAATCCTCAGCTTGCACTCCAGAGTTTCCACCAGATGAACCAGATGCTGATAAACATGACTTTCTACGTGCCGCTGCAACAGCTTAATGCGGTTCTACCAGTAAGTTCACACGTCACACCATCGTCGTTCATAAACTACAATGAGAACGCATTCGGCTACATCGCGTACGATTACCTCACCTATAGCTGACACTCTTCCGTAAATTTCATTTCTTTTTTCTCTTTTAATTACTTTGCATCGAGAATGCTTTCTGCACACCATAACCAATCCGGAACTGCTTTCAATACTCCTTAAACCTTTTACAGTTTCATGGTGTTAATGACAACAAAAAAGACTACCATAACCTTACATAATTTCGCAAATAATTTATAATATATTTAAATGTCAATTTGAGACTATGAAAATAACTAAAGTGGAATTGTTAAAGGGAAGGGTAAACTTAGAGAATCCTTTCAAGATTTCATTCGGGTCATCGGACGGGAGTGACGAGGTCCTAGTAAAAATATACGATGATGATGGAAACGTTGGCATAGGTGAGGCCTCTCCAACTATGAAAATCGTTGGCGAAACGCAGGGAACAGTCCTTGAGGTCTCTTCGATAATTGGGTCCATGTTGATTGGCCAGGATCTGGACTACCCCGTTTCGATCCTGGATTTGATAGATAGATCCATCCTCGGAAATTCCACTGCAAAGGCTGCCTTTGATATTGCGCTCCACGATCTGTTGGGGAAGGAGAGAAACATTCCAGTGTCAGGACTGCTCGGCAAGTACAGGGACAGGATAGAGACTGATGTAACAATAGGGATCATGAGCACTGACAAGGCTGTTGAAAGGGCAAGAAAACTCGTTGATTCCGGAATTAGGACGATAAAGTTGAAGGTCGGAGGTGACATAGAATCGGACGTTAAGAGAGTTGGGGCAATAAGGGAGAGCGTTGGAAGCAAGATAAGGCTATTCGTTGATGCAAACCAGAGTTGGAGCCCCAAGCGTGCAATTTCCTCTATCAGGAAACTGGAGAGGTTTGATATTGATTTTGTTGAGCAGCCTACGCCCGCTGCTGACCTTGACGGCCTCGCCTTTGTGCGTAAAAATAGTAGCGTTCCCATAATGGCAGATGAATCTGTACATTCCACCTCCGACGTTTTGAGGATCGTAAAATTGGGGGCCGCAGATATGGTTAATATAAAGCTGATGAAATGTGGGGGGATCCATGAAGCAGTCAAGATAGCAACGATCTGTGAGGCAGAAGGGCTGCCAAACATGGTTGGTTGCATGTTGGAAGGGGCGATAGGAATTGCTGCGGGTATACATTTCGCACTTTCCGCAAAGAATGTAGTATTTGTAGACCTCGATTCTGACAGAGACGTAAAGAACACCCTGACATCCGGAAAAATACTCCCATTTGAAGGATGCTACAGGAAGGATGATGGCTATCCTGGACTTGGGAATTTCAATCTGAGTGATAAAGAAGTAGAACTGGTGAAGTCAATCACTGTGAATGAGACCTACAAATCACTTTAAGGAAATGGGAGAGTGAGTGATTATAGATAATCCTCATAACCATTTGAGCGAGTTCTGATCCACTTCGCCTTGACCCCTTATTTCTGATCAACTTTCCTGTTTCCCCTATTCCCTTTAAGCTCAGCCGCAATCTTCACTATTTCTTTCAGAACTTCAGTAACGAGCGTTCTTGAAGTTTCGAGCCTCTCAGATCTGGCAGAAACCTCCACCTCCAGTTCTGATTCTCTTGTCTCCGGTACAATCGCTGGATGTGATTTAATGTAAACCGTACCATTATATTTGAGCATCAGATCATTCACATACGGTGCAAGTGACGCCTCGTACACCCCCCGTATAGCCACGGAGTCTTCGTAGTAGAAGCTGTCCTTAAGAGCTATCTCATTTCTTATCCTGTCAAGCATAGATCTCATTTCGGCAGGCACCCCGGGCAGAATGAATATTCTTGTCTGGCCTATCTGATATTCAATCCCAGGGGCGCTTCCAATATCATTTTTTATTATCTTTGATCCCTCCGGAACCATCGCCATCTTTTCCCTTTCCTTCGTCATCTTCATCTCCCTTGCCTCCGTTTTCCTCCTTATTTCCTCATACGTTTCCTCGTCCAGGACTAGAGGTATGCCGAATGCCTTTGCGAAAGATGGTATGGTGATGTCGTCGAAAGTGGGTCCCAGTCCCCCCGAGGAAACTATAACATTACAGACTCCAACAAGGGATCTGAATGCTTCTCCAATTTCCTCGTCTATATCGGGGACTGTCAACCCTCTAAATATCTCGTAACCTGAAAAATAGAGCATTCTCCCAATCTCAGCAGCATTGGTGTTAACCGTTTTTCCCTTCAGTATTTCGTTCCCTATTGTCAGAACGCATGCCCTCATGCCAGACGCATTGCAAATTCAAACTTATTGCTTTCCTTGCATCGGTGTTGCTCCCTTTCCCGGGATCATTTTCTTTATGAATTCCTCGTGGAGAGCCACCACATCACGGACCTTTGGACTCACAAAAGTTCCGATGTCCGTCACGAGGAGGCCCACAAGATTTAGGGGGACAAAATCGAAAAGTGGGATGACAACCTTCTTTCCGCTGATTCTGGTGTTGATCATGAACACGTTTCCGGGCGGTTTCACTGAAGATTTGAAGGATTCTCCGACCGCAACTACCTTTTTTCCAACCTCCCTGGCAGCTAGGCAAAGAGGATGAGTACCCACCTTATTTGTAAGATAACCTGAAGCAAATATGCCGTCAAATCCGATGATAACTGAATCGACATTGCCCATTAATGCAATCATTGCACTCTCTGGAATAAGAGTAACTTCGGCGAACTTTCCATACTCCCTCTGAGCGACCTTCCATTCATTACCTGGTTTCGATTGAATCAACGTGACACTCTCAACCCCCGCCTCCATGAGGAAAAGCTCAACCGCCTTGCTGTAACTGATAGTGACTGCCCGTCCAATCTTCGTTCCCCTCGCTTGCCTTCTCAACCTCTCGAATGACAGTGCCTTGAATTCCGATAATTTCCTGCCGAGATCCCTTGCCTCATCCGTTGACCAGTCATCCCTTGTCTTGAGGAGCTCATATATGTTGGAAATACTTGCCATCCCTGGTCGGATTGATGGAAGCGATCTACGGAGCGCAGGCAACTCCTCCTCCCTTATACCTGACAGCAGTTCTGAAATCTTTTCGAAATACCAACCCGAGCCATGAACCAAATCCCTCCTCATCTCAGATAGATATTCCTGAACCGAAGGCATAGAAGTTAATGGAAGTGGAGGAATTAAGCTGTTTGCACCTGATTAGGCTTTAGCTGGCTTCGAGTTAACAGAATGAAGGATATTATTCAAGTCACTGGGTTCATTCCCTTTTTTACGTACAGTGGCTATATTCCCATTCCACTCCTCAGACAATTATAGAGAAGTCCCTGTCGCCTGGCCTTCTGTCTATCATCCACTGAGGGTACATCACTCCGGGCGATGAAACTTTATCGAGTTCCTCTATCTGTGTGGGAGTCAGATTGACATCCAGCGAACCCATGTTATCTTCAAGCTGCTTCTCAGTTCTAGCTCCAACTAGGACCAGCACCTTCTTCCCTATCAGCCACGCTATTGATACCTGAGCCATTGTCGCACCCTGCTCTTCAGCAATCCTCTTAACCGTTTCCAGAACTTTAGTGGCCTTCTCAGGATCGAATGGCGGGAAGAAGAACCCCCTGCTTCCCATCCTGGTACCTTCAGGAGGCTTCGTGAGACTTGAATATTTACCGGTCAGAACGCCCCCATGCAGTGGGCTCCAGGAAAGTATCGTCATCCCGCTCTGCTTTGTGAAAGGGACTATCTCGTGCTCTATGTCCCTGTTTAGCAATGAATAGTTCATCTGGGCACTCTGATAACTCTCATACCCCCTCTCTTCACATATCGTCTGTGCCTTTGCCATCTGCCAAGCTGAGAAATTTGATATTCCAGGGTAGTTAACAAATCCGCTATCCACCAGACCCTGCATTGCATCAATGGACTCTTCTAACGGCGTGTGCTTGTCCCAGCTATGAAACTGGTATAGGTCAATCCATGAGGTACCGAGGCGCTCCAGACTTTTCTTTATGGCGATGTTTATGTGATGCCTCGAGAGTCCAGTTTCATTCACGCCCTTACCTGTCCTCCCTCTCACCTTTGATGCAATCAAGACCTGCTCCCTACTGTCTTTCAAGGCCTTTCCTAGAAGTACCTCTGATCTGCCTTGGTCGTAAACATCCGCAGTGTCGAAGAAGTTAACGCCTGAATCGATCGCCTTCTTCACCAACCTAGCTGACTCTTCGAGGCCAAGCCCTCCAAGCTTCCAGGTGTTCTGCTCTCCGAAGGTCATAGCCCCGAGCCCCATTATGGAGCTATAAACACCTGTCCTACCAAGAGGTATGTATTTCATTTCGCTCATGCAGTTTGGATTCGTATTCGAAATATAACAATTTCTGGTTGGTAGCCTACTTTGATGAAGTGCTGTTCCTGCAACACAACTTAAATTATGGTAGTTCCGGGAAATCAATATTTTAGTAAAAAAACTTTTATTCATAAAACAACTTTCCTGAAAATGGAATACAAGTGGACTGTCCTGACAAATACTACGCTTGGCGGGCTCATGGCATCCATAAACATGACGATAGTTTTGATCTCACTTCCCACAATCTTCAGGGGTTTGAACATTGATCCGACGGCCCCCGGGGAGTTCATCATGCTCCTCTGGGTGATGATGGGCTACAGCATAATTCTTGCAACTCTTCTTGTCACGTTTGGAAGAATATCCGACCTTTTTGGCAGGACAAGATTGTATACCCTTGGTTTTCTCATATTCACCCTGGGATCGATCTTACTTTCGGTTATTCCTGATGGGACAGGCAACAAAGGGGCAGAGATGCTTATAGGATTCAGAATGATACAGGCAGTGGGCGGCGGGCTCCTGATGGTGAACAGCACAGCGTTGATCACCGATGCTTTCGGACCCAATGAAAGGGGGAGGGCTTTGGGGATCAATCAGATTGCGTTTATAGCAGGATCCCTAGTAGGTCTGGTAGCAGGTGGACTTCTCGCCTCAGCCAACTGGCATCTGGTATTCGTCGTCAACATTCCGTTCGCAGTTGCAGGTTCACTATGGTCAATATTCAAGCTCAAGCAGTCAGTTAAGGGGCCAAAGGTTCCAATGGATATAAGTGGAAATCTGGCACTTGGGGGTGGATTGATCCTCATAAGCCTCGGATTCACCTACGCACTTGTCCCATATGGCCAATCGACAATGGGATGGGGAAGCCCCTGGGTACTTACTTCCTTCATCGTCGGCGTCATGCTGCTTTTCATATTCGTTTTCGTGGAGACGAAAGTAAAGTATCCATTATTCAACCTCCATCTTTTCAGGATCAGGGCATTCTCATTCGGAAATTTTGCAGGTTTCTTATCTTCGCTGGGGAGGGGGGCAATAATGTTTCTCCTGATTATCTGGCTTCAGGGAATTTACCTCCCGCTCCATGGCTATTCCTATACTTCAACTCCCTTCTGGGCCGGCATATACATGCTCCCGATGCTTGCAGGATTCATTGTGCTTGGACCAATAGGAGGTATGTTGACAGACAAATACGGTGCCAGGACATTTGCAACCGCTGGAATGATAATCATAGCAGTCTCCCTCTACCTTCTCACCTTGCTTCCGTACAACTTTAACGTCTGGTACTTTGAATTGATAATTCTGATGAATGGAATTGGGAGTGGACTGTTCGCAGCACCAAATACAACTGCAATCATGAATTCCCTTCCGCCTGAAAGCAGGGGAGTGGGCAACGGCATTTATACAACGCTTAACAACATAGCCCAGACCATTAGTATGGCGATATTCTTTTCAATTGCAATAACGATATTCTCTCAGGACCTTCCTTCATCTCTTTACAGCACATCGCTTTCGATGGGGCTCCCGTCAACCCTCGCCTCTGCAATTTCCACTATACCTGCATCAGGCGCGCTTTTCGCTGCCTTCCTGGGAATTAACCCAATTGCAAGCCTGCCTGCTTCCATGCTTAGCCATATTCCACCCGCAGCGCTGAAGGCACTAACGTCCCTTACATTCTTCCCAAATGCAATAGGCCCATCCTTCATGACCGGACTTAAGGATTCTCTTTACGTTGCAATACTCCTGACGGCAATTGGTGCATTGCTTTCTGCATTCAGAGGTGGGAGATACGTCCATGGAGAAGTGACGAAGAAGGAGGACAAAGCTGGAAGGATAATTCCCCTAGATCCACCTGGCGAAAATGTCGCTCCAAGCTCTGAGAGTAAGAAATGACAGACGAATACGTAGTTCTACTGGAGAAACTCACCGCCTTGAGGAAGCTGAGAATGAAAATACTTAACGAGATAAATGCGGGCCTCAAGGACATTAATTCAAGAGACTTTGTCGTTCTGCACAGGATATGCAAAGAAAATGGTGAACCCACGATGAGCGACCTTTCAGAATCAACGGGCCTGTCAAACGCCCTGATAACGTCTGCGGTTGACAATCTGGAAAGAAACGGGTTTGTTCACAGGGAAAGGGGAAAAGACAGGAGAAGCTACAGTGTGAAACTAACAGAAAGGGGCGCAGATAAGTGCCACGAAATGGAAGCGGCAAAGAAAAGAATGATAGATACGTTCTTCAAAAACATGAGCAAAGAGGATTTGAAGGAACTGCAGGATGTCCTTAAGAGACTCAACGACCTGATTGAAAAGTACTCCTGATGCAGCCTCACAGGAGGACAGCCGCAGGGTCCGTGACCAGACTCAGGGGGGATGTTAGTGCCACGAACCGCAGATTTCTTCCTCTCAACGAAATGATGAAAATCAATCCGTAAGTGCCTTAATCAGCGAGGGGATTGAATCCTCGTAAAGGTATTCTATACCGAAGTGGCCCTCGTCGTACTCCCTGTATTCATGTTTCACCTTGTCATTATCAAGTATCCTGCTTAGGCCCTTCATACCGATGTTTAAGGAGAACTCATCCCTTCTCCCCACCTGAAGTATCACCTTTTCATCTTTCAGGTTTTCAATGAATTCTTTCACATTCCTCAGAGGGTCAAAGGTCAACCATTTCTCCCATACATCATCGATGAATGTGTGGAACTTTCTGTCAAATGGAAGCTGGAATCCGATCTTTGAACTCCTGTCAGGGGAATAGAATGCGGCCATTGCTATAGTGTTCATCACGCTCATTTCAGAGTTATCCGGACGAGGCTTATTCCTGAAGTACTCAATGAATTGGCCTGGAGTTTTTGAACCGAGTACTGAAATGGCTGTAGGAAAATCCTTGAGGTAACAGTACTCAAACCCGGAATCTCCAGAAACATCTATGAAACCGCCGAAAATTTCGGGATGTTTCGCGGCCAGCGTATAAGAACCGAATCCACCTGAAGACTTTCCAAAGACACCCATCTTCCTCTTCCCGTATTCTTCCTTAATGAAATTAACAACATCCTTCACTACAAAATCCTCGTAATTCCCCACTGCGGACGAATTCACGTACTGATTTCCGAAATAGGATGTCATCGTGTCGGGAAGAACGATGAGGAATGATCCGCTTTTCTTTTCCGCTATGACGTTCAACACTCTCAAGAAATCATGACCGATGTACGATCTATTTAAGAAACTAACTGAACTTCCGAAGAAGCCTGCCAGCCCTATTAAGGCTGGAGTGGAATCCCTGACATTCTTCTCGATTACAGTTATTTCCCTCTTTACGGGATCATTGAGGAAGTTTCCAGACAGACTCTTCCCGTTCAGAAAGAATTTTTTAATTTCAAAATGCTGCTTCTTTCCATCTGGCTCCATGAAATTAAATGTGACAGTTCCTAAAAATTCTTTCCACTGCTCCCACTAACCCAAAGTACATTCGACCTCTTTTGTAAGGTTAGATTATCAGTGTCTCGTGGTCAACCCTTCTGTTCTGCATACCAAGGTCTGAGACCTTCACCTCTGATCCATCCCAAAGTCTCGCACTTTCCCTTCCGAAAATGAGAGCAGAAGCCAGCCTGCCTGCAGAGTCTGCCTTCATTATTCCGCTTCCGCTGCTCCCATTCAAGACAGAGAGATTCATTTTCTTTTCTAGAACATATGTACCATCTAAGTTGTTCATGGAGTAGTATCCCGCCCAGCTTGAAAATACATGGGAATCTTCGAACGCAGGGACATATTCCCTCAGTACTGTGTAGAGATTGTTGGAATAATAGTCCATCTCTGCAGCAGGATTATCCTCCAGGGAAAAAGATCGCCCCACCCCCTCATTGTAGGAGACCCAGAACATCTTCGACTTTGGGTCAGGTCTCATGTCTATTGCTGGACCTGGAAGAATAGTGAAAGGGAAGATGTCTTCTTCGCCGCTCACCCTCCTCTTAACCATTTCGGAGATACGATCTCCCTGGACCTGGAATACCTGGACCTTCCTGGGGTGAGTGAATGAGTCTATTCCTAGTGGATCCAGAAGAATGCTGGTCCATACGTCAGTTGCCAGAAGATACTGGTCCGCATGAAGTTCGCCGTTATTTGATTCTGCAGATTCGACAAACTTATCCTGCCAGATGAAGGGTTCCCCGGGGAAATTCAACTTTGTCGTTGGTGCAAGATTCAGCTTATCGACCCGTGTGTTAAATTTGAATTCTACCCCACTATCCTCAAGCTCCTTTACATAGAAAGAGGCAAGTAAATCTGGTTCCATTATGCCGCAGTTTTCCCCGACAAACCCCCCGGCTATGTTCTTTAGATTCATCACCTTTGCAGCCTCAGGGTCTGGGTCTGTTCTTATGCCCAGCTCAGCTACCTCTTCCTTGCTGATCAACCTAGACTTAACCTTCCTAAGCAGTCTATTGATTGGTTCGGACTGAAGCTTATCTTCATCAAGAAGGAAGAGGTAACCGTTGAAGTGCATTCCCAGATCGTGACCGCTGTCCTGTACATGCTTGTAAAATGAGATAGAAGAGGATGAGAGCTTGTAATTTGTCTCGGACGTGAAAACGTCCCTGAATGCTGCCGCACTTTTGGCAGTGTTGCCCTGTGCATATGTTCCCCATTTATCGACGATAAGAATGCGAATATCTGGATTTTCAGACTTTATGTGATATGCGGATGATAAGCCGGAGATGCCAGCTCCGATTATTAAGAGGTCGTACCTTTCCATGCAAAGCACATAGCACAACCCAATATTTAAGCCATAATTCGGCAATGGCTAGTTACAGACTTCGCGGTAAGATCACTTAAAAAACCCCTGATATCAGGAGGAATAAATGAAGATTTAAATCTCCTGTTTGATTGCATTTGCGTGTACCCGAGATCTACAACTGAAATTCAGTTAGGGGATAAATATGCCATTACATCTCACTTGTGCGATTGGTCTCATGGAACTACTACATCCAGTTTCATCGGAAACGGTGCGTAGGCACGTCTGAAAAAGCGAAGATAAGGGAGCGTAGCGCGGATTTAAAGGCAATCTCTTTCGTGGTTATCATCTGGGTACTAGCTGCCACGGTCATTTCGTTCCTCGCGTTCATTGTGATCCAAACTGGAATGGAGCTGGCCGCTGCAGATGTTCTCATAGCATTCATTTTCGTATTTTTTTTCTGGGCAGTACTGGTATATGTACTCACAGGGGAATGGCCTGTTCACCTTAGTTGGATAATACCGAAGAAAAAATGACCGTTGCAAGCATCTGGTTGTACCGAACTGCAGAAGTTTGGTTATGCCTCGAAGGACGTTCACTTCTCTTATCCATGAAAATCATGTGAGTCCCATCTTCCTTAGAAGGTAATATGCTGACGCGACATCTTCCAGGCCAATTCCCATGGATTTGAATATCGTCTTCTTATTGCCTGAGAATCTCGCTCTTTCCCCAATTACTGTCTTAAGCTCCACGACCTTCCCTCCTTTCGAAATGAAGTCAGCAATCTCGGCAGATTCCTTAAGAGACTGTTCAAGATGTTCCACGACAACTAAATCTGCATCCTCTATCACTTCTCTCGATGCCTCCCTTCTGGTTAAAATGTTGGAACCTGAAAGGTTCAGATGATATTCGTGCAGGAAGGATACGTCTTTCAGGACTGGTTCCTGACTTGAGGTTATTGTTGAGATTACGTCTGCGCCATTCAGAGCTTGTTTGAGATCATCGTAATATTTCAGATCCCTTCCAAACCGTCTTGACATCCTTTCCGCGAAATCTTTTGCATGGCTTGGAGTCTTTGAAAAAATCCTGACTTCTTCTGGATCCGAAATCGCCAAGAGACCCTCAAGCTGTGTTTCAGCCTGAAAGCCTGAACCAATCAGGGTAAATTTACTGCAGTTTCTGTGAAGTATTGAGGTAGCGAGGGCAGTAACGGCACCAGTCCTGACTTGCCCTAATTTGTTCGCTTCTATGATTGCAATGAGGTCCGAAGACCTAATGTCAAAAAGCAGGACAACAAATCTCGTACCTGTCTTTGTCGAAATATATGTCTTCAGGCCTGAAACGTTGTACTTATTGATGAAAGCTGGCATCGTGCTCAGAACAGAAGAAGCGGAATAGGTTCTTAAACGCGAATCTGCACCGGCGTCATTCTTGTAATATTCCATGAAACCGTCCCTGACCGCTTCTATTGCGGTCTTCATGTCAAAATTGTCGTTCACTTCTCTTTCTGTAATGTAATACATTTCCCGTTCCTCTACATATAATGCTGTAAATACGTTTTGTGTTCTACCAACTCAAGTAGATCTTCATTCTTCCATTACTACAGAGAATCATTTGAGGCTCGCATCTCCGCTGAAAAACCATCAGGTCAGAGGGGTACTGATAGTCCCAGTTGTACCATTATAGGTGATTACCACCTTAAAGTCTGACATTACGACAGGCTGACCGTTGGAGTGAAAAACTATGAAAATTTGAGCACCAGATTCTATGGTTGTTGCTCCGGCGGTTGGAACAGCGCTCTTTGACGTCCAGATATTTCCACTGCTAATGAAGGGACTCATATAGAGAACTGAACCATCAGGATTGGTTATGGTTGCATTCTGGACTGTCCATCCCATTCCTGTTGTGCTAACGTTTATAATCTGCAAATGGAAGTAGGAAGGATTCTTGAGGACTGTTGGCGAATCCAGAGTGAGCAAAAGAGTTGTTGAGTTAGAACTGGAGGCTTCTTCGTTTAAACTTCCTATCAGAGGCGCCGGACCTGGGCTGTAGTATGAGACTAACAGATAGACTGTCGCTGCCAGAACCACAGTCACGGCAACCATCAATATTGTTGCGATAATCGGGGATACGGCCTCGTCCTTTTCTATATGAAACGACCAGAATTTCCTATTGATCCTTCGAACTACCTTTTTCATTTCACTTCCACTAGTTCACCTGGACTGGCAAGAAATGACTAAACTGAATATATATTTTGGGTCTAAGAAGGCTGTTCACAACAATCGCACAGTGTAACAAGTATTTGGATGCTATGTTCCAACTACCACTTTCTGCCTTCAAAGTGGCCCTCTTGTTAAGTTGAAGCACAGATAGCCTGATCAATCCTCTTTGAAAATCGAGAGTGCTTGATCGAGTAGAGCCACTTTCTCTCTTATTTCCTCTGCTTTAGGTAGAGTCCCGAGAGAGGTGTCCACTGATTCTGAAATCAAATTAAGTTTCTCTTCCTCAATCTGTTCAAGGAGAACACGTTTGGCTCTAACCTTCGCTTTTTCGAAATCATCTCCTGCAGTAACCCTTCTCACGTACAGCAGGAATGTTAAACCGGAAACAAATATGTCTGTCGTGAGCTTGTAATATCCATGAGTCTTATTTGAAAACTCAATCTTGTGGAGAGATATTAGAAGCTTGATACCTGAACCCGTGTCCCTGTAAATCTTGTTGGACTGAATGACGTCATAGCATCTCACATTGGTCCTATACGTCATCTTGCCGCCTCCCTTCGAAATGAAACAGTTCTTTAAGTTCCTCATTTGCTGAAACGGATTCTTCAAAAACGGATTTCCAGTTAGATCTAGCATTATAGGCAGCCGCCAACTTATGTTTAGACTTTAAGAAGGTTGAATGGTCTAACATGTAACCATGCACCTGCCTCCTGGACATTTCTGACGCATGGTTTGCTAGATTTACGTGGTATTTTCCCAATTCCCCGTACAGGTACAACTGAGCCTTTGCACTTTCCTTATTTGCCTTTGACAAAGGGTGCTCTGGGCGTTCGGATTTCGCTTCTAACAATAATCGAGGGAGAACCCTGTTTGAGCTCTCCCTCTTTTGGCCCCTCCCATTGAGAGATGAAATCAGCTTGATTTCCTTAATGCACCCATTTCGGCTTTTATTCCCATCCAATGATTATCGATTCTAAAATTGTAGGTGCCTATTTAATACCATGTAAAAGTTAGAAAAGTTTTCTAACTTTATGATAGTATAAAAATACCAGATGCAGTTTAATGTTTGAGGGATGAAAATGATAGATATACTGATGTTGGCAATTGCATCAATTGCTGGTGCCTACTACGCAATTAGCACATATTTGGGCGGAAGCTTTATTGGTGGCGGATAAAAGTTTTTAATTTATTTTCTTTTTCTAACTTTTAATACAAGTAAGTAATTTTAGACAAATGGCGTATGTTAAAGAGGAAGGCATCTGCCCCATCTGTAATAGGAAAGGGGTTATAACTAGGAAGTGGGTCGTTAATAAATACAAAAAGAAGTATTTTTATACGATTTACAACCACGACGGGACGCTTCATTATCTTAATCAATCTCAAGATCAGTCCCGTAAATTTAAAAAGGGGGACCTTGAAAGGATACTCATTGAAAGGATCATCTCCGAAAGATTCAAGACCGGTCTATTCAAGATTAGCGACATCAAGAAGTTACTCTCAAAGGACTACCCTGATATCGATGCAAACTCAATTGGAAGCAATCTCCGTCGGCTATCCTCCCTTGGAATATTAGAAAATGTCAAAAAGGGGAGAAACCTCTATTTCCTCAATGCAATATACAGGGATAGATTGAGCTTTGTCTTGGAGTCTGAGAAGTTCATTCTAGAAGACATAAATAACGATGGATTGTTTAGCAGGCACACGTTTATTGGTCTGATAAGAAACGATAAGGCTTGGCCTCTTTATTTTATACCTCAGAAACTACTGGGGGATACTGATACTGACTTTGAAAAACTTGGCTTTAATGCAAGGGATCTATCAAATTCAGAAGAATTGAAGACACTCGTGATAGAAGACAAGAAGAGAGAGAAGAGACTGTTGCTTAAACTAAGTAAGCCATTATTCCCTGAAGAGAGGAGAGAAATTAGCTTCAAATTTGACTGGGAGGAGCCAAATAAGTCATATGTTTTCTCTGCTGCAACGGTTATGAGCAATTTTGAGCTCTCCCTTTTTTCCAATCTACCAATAAGAGTTTCTGCCACACTCACTTCGTCTGATTTAAACGAAATAAGGGACATTTCAAATAGTATAATACAGAAGAAAAACAGAAGATGGAATTTCATTTATTCCATTAGTCTTGCCTCAGTTCAGCCATTTTCTATACTTCAGGTCAAATGGAGGAACCATTGATTGAATGGTTCTACAAAAATAGATAAAAGTTGATTATTGTTCAAGTCTTACCCAAAGAAGATGACAAGAAGGTCTAGTCAAAAGCAATGCAAGGTATGTGGCGCCGTTGCCACCGTTAAAAGGTATTCCTCAAAAGGAAGAAACGGAAAAATTTACCACTACGAGAAATTTTCTCACAGGAACGGGGTCGTACACTACTACAGACTGGGCCAAGAAAGAAATAAAATGACGATTTCAGATGCATTTGCCCAAACGATTGACACAAAATTGGGAGAAGGTAAGTACCGTTTCAAAGATCTCAAGTTGATGTTTGAATCTATTTATGGCTCTCCAGTCAGTAATACGACGATCTCCCGTAACCTAGTAAAATCAATAAAGCTAAACCTGATCGATCGGGTGACTGAAGGAAATACCATCCTCTATTCGAGGAAATTGGAAAGAGATTCGGGTCAGCTAATAAAAATCAGCAATGCCTCGATGAGCTATCTGGTCTTTAAAAATATGGCATCCATCATCGCCTTCCTTAATTTTGGAAATCCCGGAAACCAGGTTTTAACAAAAATTCCCGTTACCCTCCCTATCGGGGTAATTGAACTACCCCGGCAGCTTAATTTAAAGGCATTCGACCAGATCAGTGAGATACCTTCGTCAAGTATAAACATCACTTATTCCTATGCAGGGCAGACCGGAATATCTATTGATCTGAACAGGCCGCTAAGACCTGGCGAGAGCGATTTCATATTCCTGAATGGCAATTTCGAAGTACGTGAAAAGTTCTTGAAATTCGCATTACCATTTAGCGTGGACAAGCTGAGAATTAACGTTGACAGCGAATCAAATCAGGAAATCATCATAAGGAAGAGGTTGCTGGACGGACTAAAGGAGTCCGATCCTGAAGTAGTGAGAAGGGGAAAAAGTGGAAGTGGAGGTTTCTATACTGAGGTTATGTTTGAAAACGTAATGAAGGGAGAGGTAATTGTTATCACTTTTGGAGAAGAAAACCTGGAACACTGACTTCCCCCACTGAAAAGAAGGGAGCCCTTCTGAAATCCTCTCCTCCCTGAAGGTCGGAGCTTTCCTGCTAATATCTTTGCAATGAGGATCACAGTACCTGAAGAGAAGGATAAACGGAAAATATTTTAGTCAATGGGAGATTCAAACAAATGGACAAAGCGACCATTCCTGAGAACAGGCTAGGAACACAGATGGCTCTTTCTGCAATTATGATCAACATAGTATTTCTTCTCCTGTTACTTTATTCCTCGGCTTTGATCTTCAGGAGTTATTTCTTAAGTGGAGGGAATTATTCTGGATATCTTCCCTCTTCACTGGTTTTCCCAACGATGATCTACCTGGTACCGTTAGCGGTGATACTCATCTTCTCGTGGACATTGCTAGACTACCTATATGTTTACAGGAAACTGGTGGATGGATATGTGAATGGCGCCAGATCAAACGCATTAGTTCTAGGTTACCTTCAACTTATCCTTGGTGGAGTGATACCAGGTATTCTCCTGATCATCTGCCATTCCGTTGTTAGGGACGATGGGGAATCGGGTCCGCCAAATCCTTTAGGCCAGGATTGAATGTTCTTTCCATTGCTCTAATACCCCCATGAAGGCGCAGGGCGTGTATTCCCTCTACCCTCTCTGTTTTAACCTAGAACATTAGCACCCAAGATTGAGACTTGAGGGGACGATCACCACAATTTCATTTAAAACTCTGGTCATTCGGTCGTTCAGATGCCCGTAAATGATATTCCCGAAAGAACTCTGACAAGGTCTCTGACCTTTTTTTCAGGTTGATTGGTGCGTATGAAAGAGCTCAAGACCTTCTCATTGAACTGTTCCTTCTTGGGTGCACGGTGACCTTGTCTCTTTGAACCTTGTACCAAATAACTAATATATATGTTTTAGAAGTGATTAGAGATGACTATTCCCATTAAGGAGGGAGAACCTGGAAAATGATTTCCATAACCAGTCTGGTAGATTTCATACTGACATTCGTCGTAGGCCTCTTGTTCGGTCTTGCAATAAAAAAGGGAGCCGTGGCTTTTATCCTCGGAATAATAGGCCTGCTTATTGCCGGATATGTTGGTCTAACGTTCGTTCCGAAGATATCTTTCAGTTATGAGTTAAGCAAGTGGACATCTCTTGCAGTCGCGTACATAAAAGATATTCACGTAGGTGCATTAGCACTTTCACTTACTGTCGTCCTCTTCCTTATCGGACTTGCAATAGGTCTCTGGAAGGGATAGATTTCCGGTTAGAAACAGGAGCACCGAGGAGATGGAATCTGGAATGAGAAGGTATCGCATCTTTTCTTCCAATTCAACTGCGAGGATTTAAGAAACCCAACTCCTGACAGATGAGCCATGTCCTGACGTCTTCTCATCCATTGAGACCAGAGGACCCTCCTTCGTCGATCATTCCTTCATCAGTAAAGGTTAATAAAATCGAAAATGATTTGTTAATCAGTGAAGAGAGTTAAGTACGAAGAGGGGGTTTCCGAAGTTATCGGAACGATCCTGATACTGGCCATAACCGTCATTCTTTTCTCAGCAGTCTTCGTCTACCTGCAACAACTCCCCCCTGCACAAACGTCAGAGCAGATAACTGTATCTCAGGAAATCTCCTTCAATAGCTCCTCCCACACACTGTATGAAAATATCACTGAGAAAACAGGAAGCATACTCCAGAGAAGCGGTACATATCTGACGATACTGATCAACGGTAAGGGGTACACCGATGTTATAAGCTCGCTGGAGATCACTGACCCTTATGGAAACTCTTCCGGAAATTTTGAACCTGGAGATACTATTCACTGGAGCAGTCTTTCCCGAGGAATAAACGTACCTGGAAATTCTGTCGTCCATTCTATTTTATTTTACAGGCCTACGAATCAGATAGTCTGGCAGACCCAGAACAACCTATCGGACGTTCTTTCAATTACTGCTGCGTATTATTATCCCTCACCATTGATAGCGAACAGTTCGTTCACCTTCACCGTTCAGGTGTTCACACTTAACGTAGCGGCTACCCATGTATACCTCAACCTGATTTCACCTCAGGGAGGCAATTCCAACAGATCCATGATCCTCTATGACGTTTCCGGAAATCTTGCCGACTACTTTTATTCCGCTACCTCCCAGTCCCATATTTCAAGTGGCTATGAGGCAGTCATATTTGCGACTTCACCGGGTGTCTCAGAGACCAGGACGGTCTATCTGACCTAGAGAATGGTTGAGCACGAGGAGAATCATTTCTCCAACACGTCTTCGTCACTTAACAACTGCAAAATTCTTGGAGTTCATGCGACGGTGAGCGGCTAGTTTCCGGCTCAATTTTTGCGATCTGACAAAGATATAAATATGGTAATCTGATAATAAAAAGTGCTTTCCGAGTTTTTGGTCCTCGGTTCAATCGGAACGATTTACGTGCTTGGTGTTTTCGTACTATCAATCTTTAACTTCAGCAACATGAGGGCACAGTTCTTAAAAGCCTCGGCACTGTTCTTCATTTTCTCCCTCCTTACCATGATTTTAGTCGTCCTCCTGAGTTTAAACTCCGAATATTTCCTTCCTTTAGTTACCTCGGAGTTCTTACTTACCCTCGCTCTCTTCTATAACTACCTGAAGTCAAATACATATTTTCTAACTGCTTTTTTCATATCTCCATATCCGTATTTCGAAGACATAATGGTGATACTCTCGATTTATTTTTCCCTTTACATTACTGGTTCGATACTTCAGGCCAAATCCCAAGAAAGGAAAGGAAGCACAGTCGTCATGGGGTCCTTTATTTTGATGGACATATCCCTTTTGCTTCAAGCCCTGTACATACTAAGGTTTAACAGCTCCTTCATGCAGGTTGGCGTCTCGCTCTTTGTGATTTCAATAATCCTGTTCCTGCTGCCGTTCCTGATAGGAGGAATATCAAAAAATGCCTGAGGAGGGGAATGTCAGGATGCGCAAAAACAGGAATGAGGTTCAGATCATCTACGAATTTCTGAATGAGATTAACGAAGGGAATTTCCAGACCTCGTCACTGTTGAGGAAGGTCAACATTCCGTATAATAAATATGAAGATATCCTTAAGCATCTACTTGAGAGGGGCATGGTCACGATGGAGGAGAACGGAAACAAAAATACACTCAGTCTGACAGATAAGGGAAGAGAATTCATAGAACAGTACAAAAGATTCAGCAAGATGATGGAGAAAAGCTACGGTCTAAAACTGTGAACTTTCACTCAGAGGGTTGAGGTCATTTTCAAAGAACTTCCTCCAATGAGAAAAGTATTTCATGACTTCTATTATATAGTTTCAGATTATTATGGCGAACGAAGGGAGAATTATGGAGAATGCTACGGGACCTGTTGTTACTGCCTTGGTGCATTTGAAGACTGATACGGGGAAGATAGAGACTATAAGCGCGAGCCTTTCTGAGCTGAATTTCGTGGAGGATATATATTTGGTTACTGGAAACTGGGACATGATCCTCAAGGTGAGATTCCCTGACATGACGCAGATGAGAAATTTCCTGGTGAAGGAGCTGAGGAAGATTGATGGGATAAAGGATACATACACATCAATGGTGATAACGATTTTCAAGGACAGGGGGGTAAAATTTCAGTGAGTGATCATTATGGACGAGATGTCACAAATTTTGAACGAAACCACGAAGATGCTTGATGACCTGATCTCAGATTATTCCATACCTAGGAACATCCGGAAGAATATCCAGGCAGCAAAAATGAAATTGTTACAGAACAAGGGGGCGCTTGATATAAGGGCTGCAACCTCGATATCAACACTGGACGAGATTGTTAATGACCCTAATACGCCAGGTCACGCAAGAACCGCAATCTATACTATAATGGGCAAACTTGAGATTCTGCAGAAGAGGGCTTCCCAGATTCACTGATCCATCTTCCACTTCTTCATAGCGACTTTTCTTACGTGCGATATGACTTCCTCCAGAGGAGTCCCCGGACCAAAATTACCGGTTATTCCCATCTTCTCCAATCTTTTTTTGTCTGCGGGAGGAATTATCCCGCCTCCTACGACCTGTATGTCATCTGCTCCGAGTTTCTTCAGCCATTTCTTCACTTCCGGAAAAGCGCTCAGATGAGCACTGTTATGCAGACTCAGTGCGACCACGTCCACGTCCTCATCAACCGCTATTTTGGCAACCTGTTCCGGTGTTGCCAGTAGACCTGCATAGAGAACCTCCATTCCTGCATCCCTGAAGGCCTTGGCAAGAACGAGTATCCCCCTGTCATGACCATCGAGTGCTGGTTTTGCTACGAGGATCCTTATCCTTCTCTTCAGATAATCGTTGGTTCCTTCCATCCACCGAACACCTCCCTTCCAACATCCGCGATTTCCTGAAGTGTGGCATAGTTCTTTACCGCCTCAATAACAGCCTCCATCGAATTTTCATCCCCCTCGTAGACCTGCCTCAGCTTCTCAAGACTCCTTTCTACAGCCTTCTCATCCCTCTTCATCTTAAGCTCCTCCAGCCTCTTCCTCTGGACTCTCTCGGCCTTCAGATCTATCTTGAGTACGTTGATTGGTTCTTCTTTCTCCTTAGAGAATGCATTGACCCCGACAATCTTTATGTCTCCCCTTTCCACCTTCCTCTGATGAGCATACGCAGTCACCGCAATCTCCCTCTGAAGGTAACCGCTCTTTATTGCGTTAACAACGCCTCCCATGCTGTCAATAGTCTTGAAATATTTGTATGCCTCCTCCTCCATTCTATCAGTCAGATTCTCGAGATAGTATGATCCACCAAGTGGATCTATTACGTCAGGAATACCTGTCTCATATGCAATTATCTGTTGGGTCCTCAGTGCAACCTCGACTGCGTTTTCCGAGGGAAGGGCCCAAGCTTCATCATAGGAGTTCGTGTGAAGGCTCTGCGTACCTCCCATAACGGCTGCCATCGCCTCTACCGTCGTCCTAATTATGTTGTTCAATGGTTGCTGCCACGTCAGGGTATATCCTGAAGTCTGTGTATGAAACCTGAGCATCATAGATCTCGGATTCTTTGCACCAAACGTCTCCTTCATCTCCCTAGCCCATATCCTCCGGGCAGCCCTGAACTTCGCTATTTCTTCAAAGAAATTGATTGAGCTGTTGAAGAAGAAGCTCAGCCTCGGCGCGAATGAATCGACCTCGAGCCCGTTGGAAATTCCAAGTTTCACGTATTCGAATCCATCGGCTAGGGTAAATGCAAGCTCCTGAGCTGCAGATGCACCCGCCTCCCTGATATGGTACCCAGAAATGGAAATGTAGTTCCACTTTGGCATGTTTTTGGTGCAGTAAACCATCATATCCCTGATTATACGCATATGGGCTTCCGGCGGATAGAGCCACTCCTTCTGCGCAATATATTCCTTGAGGATATCGGCCTGAACGGTACCCGCAAGTTGCTTTTTAGAAACACCTGCCTTCTCCCCCACGGTAGCGTACATTGCTGTTAGTATGTTGGCGGGCGCGTTTATCGTCATCGATGTTGAAACCTTATCCAGGGGTATCCCTTTGAAAATGATTTCCATATCCTTGAGAGAAGAGACGTTAACGCCGCACTTACCCACCTCACCATGTGCCCGGTCAGAGTCTGCATCCAGTCCGTACAGGGTGGGCATGTCAAATGCGATGCTGAGGCCAGTTTCACCATGTGACAGCAGAAGCTTGAGCCTTCCATTGGTGTCTTCAGGACTTCCAAACCCTGAAAACATCCTCATCGTCCAGAGTTTGCCCCTGTACATATCCTTGTAAACTCCTCGAGTGAACGGGTATTCCCCTGGTTTTCCAAGTTTCGAATCGTAATCTATGTTGGAATCCTCGGGGTAGTAACATTCTTTCAGCTTTATTCCAGAAGTGTTGCTCCTTTCCCGCCCGTAATTGATTTCCATACCTAACTTATCTTCTTTTTTCATTTTTGTTTTTACAGGCATCTCTTACCTCATCTGTATTTCTTAGAAAATTCTTTCCTTGCAATCGCATCTAAACTTCTCTTGTTATATTTTCTAAAATCCTCGGCTCATCATTCATCGATGGATGCAAACTCTCCCCCCTATGAGGCCCAGACGGCGCAGAGTAGTTATCTTAAGGGGGGAGGAATGATTGTAGATGCCTATGGGTCGCCAAATTGAGATTACATAAAAATTAATAATTCTTCTTTGATTGTGAATAATGAGCTCGAACATCACGATTGAAGGAAGGGAATATGGTTATTTTCCGCTCAAAGAACTCGAGGCAAGAGGGTACGAAATAAGAGACCTCCCTTATTCAACCAAGATTCTTCTAGAAAATCTTCTCAGGAAGATGGACGGAAAGTTAGTGAAGGATGAGCACATTATAAGAGTCCTTGAGAAAAAAGAAGGGGAAATACCATTCTTCCCCTCAAGAGTGCTACTTCAAGATTACACCGGTGTGCCCCTCATCATTGATCTAATAGCTATGAGGAATGCTGCTGTAAAGATGGGAAAGGACCCTCAAAGGATAAATCCTGTTATCCCTGTGCAGCTTGTAGCTGACCATTCCGTACAGGTCGACAAATTCGGTACCAGCTACGCTATCTCCCAGAACCTTGCCCTCGAATATAGGAGAAATGCAGAGAGATATTCAACGCTCAAGTGGGCGCAGAATAACTTCAGGAATCTGAAAATTGTCCCGCCGGGGAATGGCATTGTGCACCAGGTTAATATTGAGTTTCTGGCTGAAGTTGTCACCGAGCGGGACGGAATGCTGTTCCCAGATACTCTCATAGGGACTGATTCCCACACAACTATGGTCAACGGCATCTCTGTGCTTGGATGGGGGGTTGGTGGCCTTGAGGCAGAAGCAGTTATGGTTGGTGAGCCATCTTACATTGTGGTACCTGAAGTAGTGGGCGTCAAGCTCAAGGGAAGACCCAGGGAGGGTGTAACTGCAACTGACATCGTCCTGTCCGTAACAGAATTCCTGAGAAAATCAAACGTTGTAGGAAAATTTGTTGAATTTTACGGAGACGGAATTAGGCACCTGAGCACCCAGGACAAGACGACGATATCCAATATGTCACCAGAGTATGGGGCAACTGTCGGATATTTTCCATTTTCGAGAAATACCTCTAAGTATCTTGCTCTCACTGCAAGGACTAAGGAGCACATAAGGATCGTCGAGAGCTATCTGAAGGAGCAGGGGCTATATTACGACGGAAAGAAGAAGAAATACGACAAGTACCTGGAATTCGACCTTTCATTGGTTGAGCCTTCAATTGCCGGACCGGCGAATCCAGAGGACAGAATCTCCATTTCCAACGTCCCACAGATCAGGAAGATAATCGAGGACAATCTTATGAAAAGTTTGAACCTGAATCGGGAAAGAACCTTCAACATATCAGTTTCGGGGAAGGAAACCCAGCTTCCGGACGGAGGAGTCGCCATAGCTGCGATTACGAGCTGCACGAATACTTCGAATCCTGCAGTACTGATAGGTGCTGGGCTCATGGCAAAAAAGGCGGTTGAGATGGGGCTCAACAGGAAGCCCTATGTCAAGACAAGCTTCGCTCCTGGAAGCCCTGTCGTCGCTGAATACCTCAAGAAGGCGGACCTTCAGCCCTACCTTGATGCCCTTGGTTTCCAGATAGTAGGATACGGTTGCACCACCTGCATAGGAAATTCTGGTCCACTGATACCAGAGGTCGACGAGGCCGTCAAGAAGAATAATATTTACGCAGTGGCGGTGCTGAGTGGTAACAGGAATTTTGAGGGGAGGATCAACCCCTCAACTGCGGGAGCTTTCCTTGCATCCCCCATGCTCGTTGTTGCATATGCGATCGCTGGCAGGATTGACATTGATTTTTCAACCGAACCTCTCCAGATTGATCCAAATGGAAATCCAGTTTACCTCCGGGACATCTGGCCAGAGGATGAGCTCATAGCGAAGTATGAGGAGGAATTCCTCAGCAAGAGGCATTACGAGGAGAGGAAGGAGAGAATATTTGAGGGCGTAGAAGAGTGGAAGAGACTGGAGATACCTTCAGGGAGCGAATATAAGTTCGACCTGAATTCCACCTACGTGAGAGAGCCCCCGTGGTTCGACGTCCCTTCAACACTGACTCCGATTGAAAATGCCAGGATTCTTGGAATATTCGGGGACAGGATCACTACGGACCACATTTCCCCAGCCGGAAGCATAATCCAGGACAAGGAGAAGTACAAGCAGATCTGGGAACGTTTCAAGGGAGGGGATAAGGATGCACTGAATGAAGCGGATTCTCCCGCAGCAAGATATCTCATTGAAAGAGGGGTTTCACCAGAAGATTTCAATTCGTTCGGCTCAAGGAGAGGCAATCATGAGGTGATGATGAGGGGGGGTTTCTCCAATCCAAAAATAAAGAATAAGATGATAGAGGGAACGGGAGGGTTCACAGTTCACTACCCCGGAGGGGAGAGACTTTCATTTTTCGATGCTTCCCAGCTCTACAAGAAGGAGGGGACTCCTCTTGTCATTTTCGCGGGGAAGATGTACGGAACTGGAAGCAGCAGGGACTGGGCGGCCAAGGCGACGTATCTCCTGAATGTCAAGGCAGTAATTGCTGAAAGCTTTGAAAGAATACACCGTGCTAACCTCACCAACATGGGTGTCGTCCCTATAGAGGCGGATACCTCGAAGTTGAATCTTAAGGGGGACGAGACAGTTTCCATGGACCTCAGCCAGGCAAGGGAAGGAGGAGAAATAACAATCCATATAAGGGGAACGGAGGAAAGGACAGTAACTGGAAAGGTGAGACTCGACACTGAAGCAGAGCTTGACTACTGCAGGAATGGGAATATACTCAACTACACCCTCAGAAAGATTCAGTGAATTTGGATGAAAAGCGGAATCACATCTTATAAAAATCCAAGAAATAGTCCATAGATTTACTTATCTTCTCTTCCTCCATTCCTTCCTGGATGAGCATTGCTACCCTCTTGGGAACTGAATCTGGGGGTAGGACGAAATTTGGGTTGCTCTCATCTCCCGCAAAGTCTGTCTCAAGGAAGAAACCCTTTTCTCCCCACGGGGCGGCCCTCGCGTTTTTTCTTCCTGATGGGACAGAAGGGACGATCCCGCAATTGTTGGAGAAAATGGGCTGACTGAAATGTTTCACGATGAGGGAGCGCTTCCCATTCTTCTTTGCCATTTCCATTATATCACACATCCCCCTTGCATCAAGTGATTCTGTATGGAGAATCACAGGAATATCCCTCTCTGCAGTTGACTGGAATATGTATTCCATTATGACCTTGCTCCCCTCCTTTATTTCGTCTGATGTATCGAAATGGGGCCTCCCAACTTCCCCTATAGCGTTTGCCCTCTGCTCTTCTATTAACCTTATGGCAGCGTCCACTGCGTTCCTGTAGATTTCAACAGTTTCGCCGATTTCCATCCTCTCCTTCATCGTAATGATATTCACGGGATATGGGCCGATAGTCACCACTACCTCCAGCCCCTTCTCCCTGAGTATCCTAGAAATGTTTATGGTTTCTTCGTATCTTCTTTTGAATTCCTCAAGAGAGAAGCAATCTTCTGTCAGGTTCACCAAGTTGATTGAAGTTCCTCCAGCCTTCTTGAATGCATTCAGGAAGAAATCGATCGATGACGACCTCAGATGCACATGATTGTCAAATATCCTCATGATCTGCCAGAATAATATCAAATATTGCAATATCAATTTATAGAAAGTCTATGCGCTGAGAAGAAGTAAAAGTTTAATTGTTCGCGTACTGTTAGCTGATTGACCTTTGGCATTACACCACTATTGTGTTAAAAATAGAAATAATCGTTTTTAATATCTGAGGAGTGCTAGAGAAGAGTTTCGGATCACTTGGAAATTTCATTAAGAGGAGATACAAGATAATCATAGCCATCTGGATTGTAGCACTGATAGCGCTCATTCCCCTCACGGTTAAATCAATGGGTGTGACCAACTACAATGTTCAATTCAATGGGGCTAGCCAGAACACAATGGCCAACAGGGCCCAAGAACTCATGGATGCGCAGTTCAACAATTCGGGAGGAAATTCATCGAATGGAACAGTTGTTGTTCTCTTCGTCAATTCCTCATTCTATTCCAACACTTCTTATTCCATATGGAATGCCATAAATTCCTCCTACAAAGCGAAACTGAATGGAATCGGAATATCAGGCATAATTTCTCCCTACCCGATAGCCAATGGGGTAGTAGATTCAATTTCCAACGCTACCTATTCCTTATACAGAGAAATTTCTAACACTTCAAACGTAACGATCACGGCGTATGTGAAGTTTAACAACTCTGTTAACGGAATGGAAAATTTCACTGTTGGGTTGATGAAAGTTGATGAATATTTTAATTCCACGTTTCACAACATCTCTATTGCCGTCAACGGTTATTCTTTGCTCTTCCTGAAGTACGAAGGGTTGATAAACAATGCATCCGGCCTTCTATTTGGTATTCCCCTCACTTACCTAAGCATTTATGAAAAAACACCCACGTATCTCTCCATTCCGCAGAGGGATTCTCTTGCAAATTCTACGCTGCTGAATGAAACGGGAGATTTCGGTGGCAATATTGTTGCCCTTTCCTATTACAAATTATTTTACAACTACTGGAATAATTCCTCCAACGCAAATTATACAGGATCAATCTATGACAGACTGAATTACTCTATCGATTCAGCATTTTCCGATTTCAAACAGAGCTTGAATCTGACAGCGCAACAGATCTTTGACCCTGTTTTTTCCAGCTTCAGCTCAAACATCACCTCCTACGAAACAAATGCGACAAGGAAGAGCATTACCCTTGGTCTTGTCTATGATCTGACGAAAAATTACGGCAGTCAACAGATGCAAATATTCAATGCGACCTACGACAACTTCATCGCAAACGGAAGTAAGATTTTGCTATCGGAGAATATCACCGGCAGCCTGCTGAATGCATCGGACCCGTCCATTTCCAAATTCACAACACAGGTTTTCAATGAAACGCCCGAGCAGTTTGCGTCCTATTTTGTTAATCTGAGCAGTGTGGATGACAGGTTTGTCGAGCTGCAGCTGAATCAATCATCTCTCTACGGACCGATGGTTGAACTTTATAGTTCCGTGAATATTCCCCCCTCCACATTCTATAGAGGACTGCTGAGTAATGAAACTGGGCTGTTCAAATCATACTTCATAAATTTCACCGCAAAACAGATCAACCCACTTGCGTCGCCCCTGAATCAGAATTCTTCCATGATGGTCTCTTATTTCCTTTCAAGGGGGTCAGAGAATTCGTCCTTCCATTTTTCTGAGGCTTTCCTGGAGAATCATTTCGCAGGCTACCCTTATTTTCACTTCCCTAATCCTGGCGAATTCGTCAATTCATCCGTTGCCTCCAGGGGGAGTCTATCGTCCTTCGTGAAGGGAAATTATCCTGAATCCGGAATATCGTTGAATTCATCGCTCTTTCATTCCCTCGTACCTGGTGACTTTTCTGGATACATGATCATCCTTGAATTCAGTGAGTCGAGCCTGAATGGGAATCAGTTAAACACCTTAAACAACTACATTTCGAACATTCAGAAGAATTCAGATCCGATCAAAATTTACTACACCAGCAGCGACGAGATCTCCCACGGGTTGGAAAGCATCGCATATTCTGGACTTATTTATGCCCTGATGATAGGGATAGTAATATCGATAATAATAGTCGGGATATACTTCAGGTCTCCGCTCCTGGCCTTTGTCCCTCTACTGTTCTTTGGCGTTGCCTTCAGCATAACTGAGGGGATAGTCTACCTGATTTTTGGAATCATTGAAAAGACGACTCTATCGTTTGTAGTGACCACGCTGAGTTCTATACTGATTCTCGGTCTCAGCACTGATTATTCCGTTTACATTTTGAACAGGTACATGAAAGAGAAATCTGAGGACAAGCTTGGAAGCACTGTCGAATGGGCGGGCCATGCAGTTTTCACTTCGGGAGTTACAGTGATAATTTCCTATGTAGTCCTTGCGCTGTTCAACATACCGATAATAGGGGACGGTGGTTTCGTGAATGCGCTGGGAATAACTGTCTCCCTTGGCGTTGCCCTCACACTGCTCCCTTCATTCATATTCATGTTCAGGAAGAGAATAAAACCAGCCAAGAAGATACTGAACTTTGACAGGATCGCAAGGGTGAGCAGCAGGCACAAGAAAGTCCTTGTGGTCTCACTCATAGTAATATTTGCGGCCACGCTGGTGGTCTATGAGACTACACCTACATCCTTTGACCTTTTCTCACTTATACCTAACAATGAGGGAAAAATAGGTTACTACGAAATGGTCTCTGCATACGGCATGGATCCGTTATCCCCGAATTTCGTTCTGTTAACCTTCCCCCATCAAATATATGCAAATGGTCATTTCAATGAGTCAGAGGTGGGTATTGTGGATAAGGTAGCGATAGCTCTGCTTAACTATTCCGCTATCTCACAGATTTCCACCGTTTCGTACCCGTTCGGCACCCATGTCGATCTGGGGAATATTTCAGGCAGCACTCTTTCCGTTTCTACAATCACGAATCAGTCGCTCACATTCATTGGTAAGGACGGAAGAACAGTCCTTATAGACGTTTATTCCAAGTATGTTTCTTACGACCAGAACGGGCTCAATGCAATTTCGCATGTCGATGCCATACTGAAGAACGCTGTTCCACAGAACGTACAGTATCTTGTGGGTGGATCAGCCCAGGGTCTGGTAGACAGTTCCAATAGCATTACAACGTCCACTTACACAATAGTAGAGATACTTGCTGTCATAATATTTGCAGTACTTGCAATTCAGCTCTCCTCCGTCTTCACCCCACTCAGGCTGCTCTTCAACGTTGGTACTTCCGTCCTGATAGCAGTTTCTATTTTCTACGCCGTATTCCATTTCATAATGAACCTTCCGATCATAGTCTTCGGCCCGCTGTTCGTGATAGTGACGCTATTCGGCGTTGGCCTCGATTATGACATTTTCCTTGTAACAAGGACGAGGGAAGCTGTGATGAAGGGAAAAGCAGACGAAGATGCAATCGTGGAGGCAATAAACGAAAATGCTAGCGTGGTTCTGGTTCTAGGATTTATCCTTTCCGGCGTTTTTGGAGCACTGATATTCAACCCAATTGCAATAATCAGCGAGATAGGCTTCTCCGTCACCATAGGAGTGCTTATAGATACCGTGATTTCATGGCTCTTCCTCATACCTGCACTGATGCTGATATTGAAAAAGTACAATTGGTGGCCATCACACATCAGGAAGAGTTAGCATCATACTGATGGCCACTGACATCTTCTCCTCGCTGAAGGTCGGAGCTTTTTCGCTTATACCTTTGTAATCAGGCAAGATCGCACAATAGAGAATAATCCCCACCATCTGCTCGCCAGCTTCTTCCATTTCCCCGCACTGATACAATTCCACCCGCAAATAGATTATCACTCAGTTCCAAAGCCAGGAGGAATATCATTTTCTGGACCTGGTCACTTTCTTCCTCATAAAATTTCTTAGCCACTGTGCAGGTGGAAATATGAACACTTTTCACCGAAATGAAAAGGGCGAACAGTCCAAGGTATATTACCTTATGACGAATACTATTTGACGCCTAGCTTCGATCCGAAGTCCTGAGTGATTTGAGCTCCCTGTTGAGCCACACACGATATAAATACCGCGTTTCGCGTGTCCGGGAAACCAATCCGTCAATTTCCCTTTCCATATTCTCCACAACTTTGTTGAATTTCCTTACCTCATCTTCTTCGATGCCTCCGTCAGAGCTCAGTTTACCAAGTAAGTCCGCAAACATGGCGTTCATTTTAACCTGCCTGTCCACAGTTTCACGGTGGTAGATCGAATATTCCCGCTCCCCCGATTCAATGATTTTGATGTGGTTGATCTCTCTCCCTTCCCAGTACCCGCTGGAAAGGGGTAGACCACCGATCACGCTTCCCCCCTTGAAAATCACAGGCTTGTACAACGAAATGCACGGATTCGAAGAGTATGTTGACCAGACAACTGAATATCCATCTTTCAACTCCACAATCATTGAGTTGACAGTCTGAAATCTCCTTGTGAGGAACCCACCATGCATGCATATATCGCCGTTGTTCCCGTCAGCAGGGTGCGTAAATCCGTCATGATGGGAACGCATTATATCCATAAGGTCTCCAACATCTCCTGCTGATCCGACCAACCTCCTCGTTTTTTCCTGTCGATACTTTCCCTTTCCCAGTGATGAGTAGATGACGTCCTTTTCATAGTCTCTTGCAAATGGGAAATTTGAAATGGAATCAGCCAGGGCTCCCTTAGTGAGTGTATGGTCAGTCCCCTCCGTCTCAAGGATATATGACTCATTCCTGTCCGTGATCATGAAAGAGTTGTCATAATACAGTTCAGTCCTGGCGCTGTTGGAGCCTCCCTGCCCGTATTTCTCCAGATACTCGATGATGATCCCGGAAGCATCCTTCGCAGTTCTTGACTTCTCAAGGGCGATCCTGAGGAGGTCCATGCCAAGCAATTTCCTTTCCTTCATCTTGTGTTTTGAGAAAACTGATTCATTTCCAATGGCCACTCCGAACTCATTGACCCCCATTTCAGCCCCCCACATCCAGAACGGTCGAGAGATTATAATTGCATTAACCCTCCCATCGTATTCCACTTCCATATAGGTAGCTTTCACGCTCTTCTCCCTTGAAAATGAAGGATAATATTCCACGTACTGTGCCTCATTTGGTTCCCTATCGCTGTTCTTGGCAAAGAACGTAACTCCTTCGCCTATCTTGCAGACTGTATCGCACACCCTTTCCCACCAACGGGAAATGATTGATTCTCTCGGTATTAAATTTTGACTCTTCCTTGATGAGGGGAAATTGACTCTTCAACATCTTCTTCCCCCTAGGAAAAGGCAGAAGAATTACTTCACTTTAAAATAGAAATATACCCCCGATAATACGATACCGATTAGAACAATCAAGCTAACGGCAGGAGCAGATGTTGCAATGAGCAGAAATCCGAGTATGATGAAAACGGCAGAAGTTGCAATGAATAATGGCGTTCCCCATTTAACCCTGAATGGGATCTCCTCTGCGGAAATCTTTCTGTGGTGCCAGAACGCACTGTAGGAGACAAACGCATACATGAACGAGTCAAAAAGGGCAGCTACCAGTACAGGGACAGTGAAACTCTTCGTCAAGAAGACGAATACTGTCACTCCCAGCGCTATGGCATAAATAAGTATCAAAGCATACGTGGGCGTGAAATATTTTGAGTTTATGTTCCCCAGGAACGATGGGAGAGTTCCCTCCCTACCCAGAGCGTATATCAATCTTGACGTACCGAGAATCCCCGCGTTGAAAGTGCCGAAGCTCATCACAGCACTAATTATCGCAACAACCACCGCAGTATCCCTGTTGAGTATATAGGCCCCAAGGAGTATCTGCGGGGTTGGAGAATTTGCTACCAGTGAAAGGGGGACGCGGACGAATATGGCTGACGTTATGAACAAGAATACTGCACCCAGCGAAATTATTGCAACTGGCATTGCCCTGGGAATCCCCTTTTTGTAGTCTATAGCCTCCTCACCGAGTGTCGTTACCCGCCCAAAACCAAGGAAGAAGTACACTCCGACTGCGGCGGCTGTGAAGACGTTCACGAAATTTATGCCTCCGCTTAACTGGACAGGCGGGTGAGGGGTTATCCACGCTACGATCGATACTGCAACCAGGGAAATGGCAACGAAAAAAGTGACCCCCATCTGGAAATTACCCGAAAGCTCAACTCCAAGCATATTTACTACGAGAATTACGGTCAGCGCCAGAAGAGACCATATAATAGCAGGGAGGAAAGGGATGAGGAAATGTAAGACATTCCCCAGAACGTAAGCCTCAACTCCCGCAGCTCCGAGTATTATCATCGTCCACATGAACGAGAGTGTTACCGCGGTAACATTTCCCATGGGTTTCTTCAGGAAAATCCTGTTTCCGGCAGCAGATGGGTATATGCTTACAAGCTCCCCATATGCAAGGGATGCCAGGGCAGCAAGAACTGTTGCTATGATGACGGCCAGTATCAAGCTCTGTATGTTCTTCGTGATAAGTTCCATTATAATGATGCTGAGGAATACGGAAGAAGCAAGTGGAGTGCCCATAGTCACTGCCACTAGCCTGGTAAATTTCAAGCTCCTCTTCAGATTGGGTGTCATTTCATTCAGCTCCAGAGAAGCCTTGCTATAGCGTCAAGAACGATCTGGTCCCTCTCTGAACCGTACGTTTCTATGACCCCGTCAAGGTAAAGGTGTGCAATCTTCTCCTTCCCGTTAAACATCCTGATGAGTGTGGCCGTATCTCCTATCACCTTTACAACAGCATCATCCTTGGAAGCTGCCTTCTTTACCGACATAACCTTCCCGTTCAGAACTTCCAGGATATACCCCTCCCCTATGTCCCTCCCCCATATGTTCACGACAGAACTCCATTTCCTGATGAGTTTCTGAACCCTTTCATTGGTGTTTACCTCCCCGATGAATCTTTCTATCGTCTCCCTGAACTCCTCTCCCATATCCATCTCTATTTCACCATCCCAGCTATCCTCACGAGATCATTCGCCGCCAGAACATATTCTGTTAGCTTCCTCACATTTCCCGTTACTGCAAGCTCCCCCTTCAGGATTGCATTGATTATTGTCATCTTCCCCTCTATCACCTTCTCCCAAGTTGATGCCTTTCCCTCTATCAGGTATCCGTCCCCTTCTACCCTTTTCCCATTTACTATTTCTACCCCTTTGCATCTGCCATCCCTGAGTTTCAGACTTGCCCTTACCTTCAATCCGGATTTCATTGCGGTCGAATTCTCATCCCCAGTTATCACGAAGTCCACATCCCATACCCAACCTTTTCCATCGGAGTTGTATCTCCCATCCCTGTTAATCATATCACAGAAACTGTGGAACCATTCTTCACTGAACTTCTTACTCAAATGTAACCCTCCCTCTTGGCCCATTTCTCAAAGGATATCTTTGAAGGAATCACTGATTCGTTCACGATTCTCCTTACGAGAATTTCCATCCTTTCCGATGCACCCTGTATCTGCATTGCCTTCCTCATCGAGCCTCTGAATTCCAGCGTTCCATCTATGACCATCGAGACGAAGCTCTCGTCCCCTTTCAGCATCCTTATCAATGTGTCATATCTGTCAACGTAGTATATGATCTCAGCTTCCCCTTCCTTCTTCTTTAGTTCACTGGTGGAAACGAGCCTGAATTCCTCAATAAGTCCGTCCAAAGTTTCCTGCCAAACACCAATTTTCAGGTCACGGATGTATATCAGTTCCTTTGCGGTGTAGACTCCCTTCCCAAGCTTCCTGAATTTCCCATCCCTGTTCAGCTCGTCCATCAGATGTTCAAAGAATTCTGTCGTGCCAAAGCTTATCATGGGTCAGAATTCCTCTGTCTGCACGTACTTCTTTACGATTATCTTCCTCTTCTTCAGCTCCCTGAAAAAAATTCCTGGATCAATTGCCCCTTCGGGGGCATATATCCCCTTTCCCAGTGATCTGTTTTCAGCAAGGTATTCCGCAGCAATTGCCGCAGGAATGCCGGTCATCCTCTTCATCCTGTCGGCTCCTGAGTATAAAATTGTCTTTCTCTTCCCTCCCTTCCTTCCCTTGACCTCAACCCAGAAACCTGATTCTTCAATTCCTCCGCTCTTGAACTGGTCCATCGTATCAAATACGAATGAAACAAGGAACTGCCTTGATGATACCTTTGTTCCATTAACATTCACGATCTTGTTCTCTGTCATCCCTATATCAGCGAACTGCGAGACAAGGTGGTTCTGCCAGTCAGGAACAAGAGAGCCACGAACAGTCACCTGTTTCACTCCCTTCAGGAAGAGGGGGATTGTTATTGGTTCTGGATGACCTGTGTAATATGTGTCAACCTTTCCAATTGGTTCGGGAAAGTCTATCTCCCTGTGAAACTGTCTTGCCGGAACATTCGATATCTTCCCGTCAAGGAACATTGGGACATCCCCAGTTACTGCATGGAATGTATGTTCTATGACCGCCTTTCCAGCAGCATCGGCTGCGCTCCCAACCCAGGCAATATTTATTTCATCAGCGGTGTCAAGTTCGTTGAAACCGTCCCTTGCACAGACGTTGGTTATCCCAGGGGTCCATCCCATCCCTATTATCTCCCTTCCCTTAACATTTTCAAACTTCTTCCTACTCAGAAATATACTGGATGTCACATCGTAGTCATCGCATATATCAACGTAGTCCACTTCATGCCTGCCAACCTCTTCAACTATCCCTTCCTCGAACCTGTAAAAGGGACCAACAGTGTTGACAATGACATCTGCCTTAGATATGCAGTCTTGGAGCATCTTTCTATCAGCCACGTCCACCTTCATTCCACTTGCTTCGATCCCCTTTCTTCTCAACTTAGAAATTGCTTTGTCAATTGACCTCTCATTTATGTCACCGATCGTGATTTCCCCGTTGCCCCAGGTCGCAAGATCGGAAACGACGGATGATCCCATGTCCCCCGCCCCACCAAGAACAAGAAATTTCTTTCCCATAAGATTGGGAATTCGGAATAGACTATATAATGATTCTGAACCCAACCTGAAAACACGCTCAAACTAGTTTAAGAAACCTGGAAAGATTTGAAGGAAGGATATCACAAAGTCCGCCCAAAGTGGATTTCTTCAAAGATTTATAGGAGCGGTAATATTGGTTGCAGTACTTATGTGCTCCTGACCTGTTCCATAACAGATAAGCGGCAGTTGTGTCTTACTGCAACTATTCCTTGTTAAAGATCTTGTCAGTGCAAGATCCGCCGCTGGCAATTTCAGATTTTCACTTCATAAAAATAGACCCGGAAAAGTATTTTAGCTAATGCAACATATTTTCAAGATGACATCTATAGATTTGTTAAAAAATGTTGTGAAAATGATTGACGGACTGCCAGAACTTAAGAAGGAAATAGTTTCTATGAACAAGACGTTCCAATTCAACGTATCCGACGGGAGCCCATTTTTTGTGGAGGCTGATCAGGGAGAGATCAAGGTGGTAGAAGGAACAAAACAACCTGCATCTGCGACAATCACCGCCACCGACCAAGTTCTCACAGATGTTTTCAGCGGGAAGCTTGATGGAGTTCAGGCGTTCATGCAGGGGAAGCTTAAGATAAGCGGTGACATTTTCTCCGTTCAGAAACTGTCTTCAAGCATACTCAAGGCAAGGAAGTGAAAGTTTGAAGGTAGCGGTCATTGGCTCTGGAGAAATGGGTCGCGGAATAGCCCTTGTTTTCTCACAGTACGGGAACGAAGTCATTCTTGAAGATTCCATCCCGGAGGCACTCCAGAGGGGTTCAAAGTATATAGAGGAAAATCTGAACAAGATGGTTGAAAAGGGCATCATCAAGGCTGAGGAAAAAGAGCAGATAAAGGGAAGGATAAATTATTCCTCAAACTTCGAAGAAAGTGTTAGGGGTGCCGACCTGGTCGTTGAAGCAGTGCCAGAAATTGTCGAGCTGAAACAGGAGATATTCTCCAAACTGGACAAGATCTGCAGGAAAGACACAATTCTTGCTACAAATACTTCCAGCATAAAGATTTCTGAGATCGGAAAGAATGTTTCCAACAAAGAGAGGGTGTTGGGAATGCATTTTTTCAACCCGGCCAACAGGATGAAACTTGTCGAAATCATAAGATCGGAGTATACTGGTGATCAATATTTCGAAAGGGCGGTGGAGATCGGGAACAGCATAGGAAAGGTAACCGTTAAGGTACTGAAAGATGCCCCTGGCTTCATAGTTAACAGGATAAACGCACCTGATATGCTTTTCTTCTGTGCGGTCATTGACAGAGGGATAGAGAAGCCAGAGGAGCTGGATGCTTACGCGAAGGCTCAAGGCCTTCCGATGGGTCCGTATGAACTGATGGATTTCGTGGGTTTAGATACTGCAGTCCATCTGCTTGATTATTACGCGGTAACGCTCTCTGACGAGTACAACAAATGCAAGATATTTAGAACGCTCGTTAAAGAAGGCAGACTCGGGAAGAAATCTGGAAAGGGATTCTATGACTGGTCCTCAGGAAAGGCTCTGATTCCAAAGGCCGAACCGTCTGAGAAAGTCACGATAATGGATATCTTCGCGATAGAAATCAACGAGGCAGTGAAGTTGATAGAGGAAGGGGTTGCTCTTCCGGATGAGATTGAGACCGGGGTAAAACTTGGAATGAACAGACCGTTCGGTCCAATATCGGTCGCAAAGAGCATGACAAACGCAGAGGTGAAGAAGAAGTTGGAAGAGTTGAGCAAAACCTTCGGATTGAAGACCTTTGAACCTGCACGGTCGATAAAAGAAGGAAAGATGAAAGAACTCATTTCTATGAAATCGTTCCCAGAGCCAGCGAAGAGCGAAGAAAAGAAGACTGTCCAAGAGCAGAAAAAAAAGGTTGAAGGAAAGTACTCCACGCTCATCCTCGAGAAGAGGGAGAAATACGTGGCAAGGATACTCCTGAACAGACCAAAACACAATCTCATAAGTACGGATTTGATGAGTGACCTGGAGCAGGCAATAAAGGAACTGTGGGACGATAGGGAAGTAAGGGTCATAGTGATAACTGGTTCAGGGGATACATTCTCCGCAGGAGCAGAGCTCTCCCAGTTCATACCTAATATGTTTGATTTTGTCGAATATGCAAGGAAGGGGGAGAGGATCTTCAAACTTCTACAGGAAATCCCAAAGATCGTCATAGCGGAGATGAAGGGGTATGCACTCGGCGGTGGGTTGGAACTCTCCCTATCCGCAGACATTAGAGTGTCGACCCCAGAATGCCAGATAGGTTTCCCTGAAGTGACCCTAGGTCTAATACCGGCATGGTCTGGAAGCCAGAGATTAGCAAGAATCGTCGGAAACTCAAGGGCACTTTACCTCATCCTGACTGGAAAAAGAATCACAGGGGAGGAAGCAAAGAATTTTGGAATCGTTTCTGAGATTTATCAGAAGAACAGCATTGACGAAGATACGATAAGGTTGGCCGAAACCCTTTCCCTAGGCTCATCACCGATTGCGGCCGTATTGGCAAAGAGGCTCATAAACAGGGGAGCGGACGTTCCATACGACTCAGGGCTTGAAATGGAATCAATGGCAGCGGGCGTCGTTTACGGGACTGAGGACCTGAAGGAGGGCATTTCTGCGATGCTGCAGAAGAGGAAACCTGATTTCAAGGGTAAGTGAGCTGGTACATTCAGGACTTCAGGGCACTCACTATCTTGGGGACAATCTGGAAAAGGTCCCCTACTATTCCATAATCAGCTTCCTCAAAGATTGGGGCGCTCTTGTCCTTGTTTATTGCCAGAACAACCTTTGAACCTCTCATTCCTGCAATGTGCTGTATCTGGCCTGATATGCCCAGTGCGATATACAGCTTAGGCTTGACCTTCTTCCCTGACAGACCGACCTGTCTGTCTTCGCTCAGCCATTGATAATCAAGGCAGACTGGCCTTGATCCTGCCAGCTCGCCCTTCACTGCATTTACCAGGGGCATGATCTGGTCGATGGCTTCCTTCTTTCCGATGCCCCGCCCTATCGCAACTATTATACCAGCATTTTCAAGGTTGACGGAAGTGGTTGCCTTTGGAATGGTCTTGACTAGAGAGATAGATGAAGGTTTCAGCTCCCTTTCGACTATCTGGGAGGACTGACCAACCTTGGAGGCGTCGGCAATGCCTGGCATCACTGTAAGGATCCTGCTCCCGGACTCTTCTTCCAGAACTGTCTTCCCGCCGAACCCAAAGCTCTTTGTAACGACCCTGTCCCCCGTTTGATTGAAATCGAAAATCTCGGTTGAAACTTCAAGACCAGTCCTTTCCGACATGATTCCTGCGACCTCCCTTCCAGTTGCAGTGGAGCAGATTACACAGTAATCATAATTACCATCCTTCATCAGTTCCGAGAGAGCGTCAGAAATATTGTCGGAAAACCCTGCACCTCTCAGGTGATAAATTGTCTTCGCACCGTATCCATCTGCGCTCCCCGGTTTCTCAAGGTACACCGCCGCGTCCACTTCCAGTCTTGTGCGGAAGAATGTAAGAGTTTGAGCAAGTAGGTCCACGCTATCAGAAAAAACAAGGGCCTTCATCTCATCGCCTCCCTGATTACCTTCACTACTTCAGGGACTGCCTTTTCGACGTCCTCATAAACTTCTCTCTTCCTGTCGCTCCTTGGTGCCTTATTGGAGATTACCTTGACGGGGGATGCGGTAACCTGAACCGCAGATTCAACCGTTATCTGTCTCTTCCCTGCCTTTATTATCTGTAGGACAGGAGGCAGTCTCGGTTCGTTTATCTCCTGCGCGACAGAGACAAGTGCTGGAAGCTTGCTTGCAAGGATTACGTTCTCATCCTCCAGTACTCTGGTTACCTTCACTCCATCAGCGTCAAGATCAATTGAAATCGCATTGCCCAAGAGCGGCATCCCTAGAAGCGCGGATAGTTTGCCAGGAAGGAGGCCGGTATAAGTGTCCGCGGATTGATTTCCCAGGATTATCAGGTCATGGGGAACACTCTTTATCTTGTCTGAAAGCACCCTCGCAGTAAGTGATGGGTTCTTCCCCGCATAGCCTGTGATCACGAAACCATCGTCGACTCCCATTGCGTAAGCCTCCTTCATCGCGGTGGTTGACTGTTCGGTGCCGAATATTATGCCAATTACCTTCCCCCCAAATTTCTCCTTTATTCTCACCGCAGCCTCGATTGCGTTCTTGCTAAGATTTTCGATCCTCAGAGGAACACCCTGCGTGATAGGCTCCCCCGTGGACTGATCTATCTTCATCTGGTCAATGTCCAAAATCTGTTTTATAAGTACAATGATGTTGTAAGGCACTGAAATCCCCTGTAATTTCTATATTGTTAGCTCTTCCTTATATTTTTTGGAATCTTTCAGGGGATAGCTATTCTCCCAGGAGCGGGGAACGGACTGATCCAACTAATCTTCCAAATTTTCAAAGATCAACTCCGCTATATCCTTTATCTTCACCTTGTCGCCAACATCCATCGTCCTGGATGCGTCTTCGAGCATTGCCATGCAGAATGGGCATGCAACAGCAAGTTTCTCTGCGGACGTTTCAAGGACCTGCTGCATTCTGAGATGACTTATGTTGTCCTGGCTTTTCACCTTGTTCCAGTAATTTCCACCGCCTGCGCCACAGCACATACTGCTAGGACCTGATTTTTCCATCTCTGTTAGACTTCCTGCAGTATTCACAATGAACCTTGTGTTGTCGTATTCACCATTTACCCTTCCTAGATAGCAGGGATCGTGAAGCGTTATGGTCTCCCTATTTTTCCTAACCTTCAGCTTGCCTGCCTGAATAAGTTCCGTCAGGAATTCTGAATGATGCTCCACTTCTGCTTTAAATCCAAATTCAGGATATTCGTTCTTGAACGTGTTGTAACAGTGAGGGCATGCAGTAATTATCTTTTTGACCTTGTATTTGTTGAATGTTTCTATGTTCTGCATCACCAGCTCCTGAAATCTGCCTTCCTCACCCATCCTCCTAGCAGTCTCCCCTGTGCACTTTTCCTCGGACCCAAGTATCCCATAATTCACTCCAGCCCTGTTCAGGAGTGCTATCACCTTCTCTGCCACCTGCTTCCCCCTGGGATCAAAGGCCCCCATGCAACCAACCCAGTAGAGAACATCCATTTCCTCCCGGTACTTTGGTGCTATCTTCAGGTGGATATCCCTGTCGCTAGGTGGATTCCCGTAAGGATTCTGGGTGTTTGTAAGATTGTTGAAGTACGTTCCTACCTCCTTCCCTATCCTGTTCTCCATCACCAGATTACGTCTTGCCTCAATTACAAAGGAATGTGGGTCTATAAGTACTGGACATTCCTCGACACATGCCTGGCATGTCGTGCACGCCCACGTTGCATTCTCGGTAAGTACCATTGAGTTCATCTCGGCCTGGCCATCGTAGACGCCTCTTTTCACGTTCTGCACAACGACCCTGGGATCCAAGTCTGACCCGGACAGAACCGCGGGGCAGGCCCTGGTACATCTACCGCAGTTCGTGCATGCAAGCGCATCAATCTTCATTAGATTTGAAAGATCAGAAATCTTCTTCGCTCCGACCGTGAAATCCAGGTTGCCTGATTCAAGCGCTGCTGCCAGGGAGAAGGGAGTGGTCAGCTTTCCCCTCGGTCTCATCTTCTTCACGGATACTGCAACTGACGAAAGTGCTATGTGGGACAGTTTTGAAAATGGAAGATAGGCTGCAAGCGCAAATGCAGTCAGTATGTGAATCATCCATAACTCCCTGTATAGAGTGACTCCCACATTCCCCGTGAGACCGGATGCTGTGAATAGAGAGGAAATATACCACTCAAGGAATCTGTAGGAATTGTAAGTGACAGTGCTGCCGAGGAGGGCAAGTTTCAGCCCCCCCATGAGGAACCCTTCAACCGCAAGAAGAAGGAGCCCTGATATGATCAGGTAATCGTCGAACATCGATTCCAGCAGTACCTTCTTTCTTAGCCTCCTGTAGAGCGCCATCAGGAGCCCTGCGATCAGGATTATTCCTCCTATGTTTGTCCAGACCTCAAAATTCAGGTAGAACCATCCAACGAGGATACCAAAATGGAATAGTGGTTTCAGGATGTCGTGAGAAAGGGCGATGAGTGCTGTAGAAATGAAGAGAATCAGGATGCCGTAGAAAATCATAAGGTGCATTATCCCTGCATACCTGTTCTTTATCGTCTTTTTGTGGAATGCCCCATAACTGAGAAGTTGCTTTAGCATCATCTTCCAGTTTCCCTTAAGGTACGACCACATGTCCCTTAAGGAAATTCCGAGCCTGCTGTAGGACCTGTACCACCAGTAGAAGACGAAAATAGCAACGGGGAATGAGGTCGCGTACAATATTATAAGATCAACCTCAGGGATGAAAGCTAGCGTTTGACTGGTCACAAAACTAACCATTGATTGCCCTGTTGGGTATCCCCAGACCGTATAATATTTTTCGTGAGAGTTTTTGACTAAAGAAACTTCATAAAGAAGTGTGCATAAAACTTTTAACAGATTCGCTATCTGCAAAAGGCGATCAGAGTTATGGAACCCGTGATCCTGCCGGTAACAGATGATTTCAGGAAGAAGAGGAAGCTCGCAATGATAGTTGCAACGGTGGCAGTAATCATTGCAGTCGCAGCATTTATTGGAACATCCAGTTATTCTGCCAAAACGGTCAATGTGCTGTCCGTTGAACTGGTCATCACTTATGAAAATTCATCTGCACATTGGCTTGGACCACCGATCCAATTTCTGACAGCAAATTACAGGACACTCGACGGCGGGGGCAGCTTTTACTATTCGATACAACTGAAGGATAGTAGTTCGGCAACGCATTATATCGAAAATATTTCTACAGTTACCCCTGGATTCAACTTAATGTCCGTTAATCCTCAAACGCCCATTGAACTGAAACCGGGACAGAACCTGGAAATGAACGTTGTAATTCAACTACCAGACTACAATTTCGTGGGAGTACTCAGCCTGAGTGTAGTTGCAAGCTAACTAACCCAGTTACAAGAAGGTAGGGCTACCCTGAGAGCAATAGGTAGGATTGACGGAAGCTATGAAGAAATGGAAAGGAAGCTCCCTGGGACGGAGGGAAAAGGCCGCCAATACCGATTAGGTACGCTGAAAATCCCAGATTTTTTAAATAGCAGAACTCGATAATAAACGGAGTTTAATGAGTGGTGAAAACAGGGACGTTTATTTGGTATATTACAAGAGAACGGCTTTTTCGAGATCAAGACCGAACGACCCCCCAAAGGATGTCTTCAACAACCTTAGAATGGACGAGGCTCTGGCTGAACTTCTTAAGGATTCCGTCAGATCAACAGGCGTCAAGCAGAGGGAGATAAACGACGTGATACTGGGATCTGCGTTGCAGGTCGGGGAGAACTGGATGTATGGTGGACGACAGCCAATTTTCCTGGCCGGTTTTCCAGTAGAAGTTCCTGCCATGGCTATTGATAGGGCCTGTTCGTCTTCCCTGAATGCAATATCCATAGGGGCAATGGAAATTATGACTGGAAATTCAGAAATTGTTCTTGCTGGTGGAATGGAGCACATGACCCACGTTCCCCTCGGTGATAATCCGATGGTCAGTCCAAACCTGAAACTTCTCCTCAGGCCGGAGTACATGAAATATGACATGAAGACAGGATTTTACATGGGCCTGACTGCCGAAAAACTCGCAAGTGTCAAAGGTATCAAAAGGGACGAGATGGATGTGTTCGCCTACGAGAGCCAGAGATTAGCGTCCAAAGCACTTGAAGAGGGATATTTTAAAGATGAAATTCTGCCGATGGAAGTGGAAGTGGAGGGAGAAATGAAGATAATAGACAGGGATCAGAGCATACGAAAAGATTCAACACTGGAACAGATGAAAAGACTTCCACCAGCTTTCAAGGAAGGCGGCACGATCACCGCCGGTAATTCATCTCCCCTTAATGCGGGTGCTTCACTTGTCATGCTAATGTCTGGGAAGAAGCTGAAGGAATACGGACTGAAGCCGCTCTCAAAGGTTGGTGCCTTTGGATGGGCCGCTGTCGATCCGTCCATAATGGGAGAGGGGCCTGTTCCTGCAAGTAAAAATGCGCTGGCGAAGGCAGGCCTTTCAGTAGACGATATAGATCTTTGGGAGATTAATGAAGCATTCGCTGTTGTGGTGCTAAATGCAATGAGGGAACTGAATATTCCTCGGGAAAAGGTCAACGTAAATGGTGGTGCGATAGCACTGGGACATCCACTGGGAGCTTCTGGTGCGAGGCTTGCCGGGACACTATCAAGGTTACTGAGAGAGAAGGGAAAGGAAAAGGGCATTGCTACGCTGTGCGTTGGTGGGGGTCAGGGATATTCTATGGTACTTGAGAAGGTGTGAATCATGGAGTTCGAACTTGATGATGATGCAAAACAGGCGATAATCAGAGCAAGGGAATTCGTGGACAGATATTTTACTGAAGAACTGGCAGAGCAAGCTGATGCGAAGGAAGAGTTCCCTAGCGAAATGGTCAGAATCTCTAAGCAGGAGAAGATAATTGACTTTTCGAATCCCTGGAAAGTTCTTGTGACAATAGAAGAGCTATGCAGGAAGGATCCGGGATTGGGAATTTCAGCGACGATATCTGCCTTCGGAGCCGAAATATTCATGTTATTCGGAAACGATTTCCAGAAGGAGAAATACATGAACCCCGTGATGAACGGGAAGGCCACCATGGGCCTTGGGGTTACAGAAGCGGGAGGCGGATCTGACGTCGCAAATATCAAGACAGAAGCAAAGAGAGATGGCGATAATTACGTGCTAAATGGTGGAAAGATGTTCATAAGCAACGGACAGATTGCAGATTACTTTCTAGTTCTTGCAAGGACGTCACCTCCTCCGTCTCCGGAAAAGAAGCACAGGGGGCTGAGTGTATTTGTCGTTGAATCTAAATCAGCTGGATTCGGCATTAACAAGCTCCACGGAAAGCTGGGTGTCAGGGCAACAAATACTGCAGAACTCATCTTCGACAACGTTAAGGTGCCAAAGGAGAATCTTGTCGGTGAAGAGGGGAAGGGGTTCTACTACATCATGACATTCTTCAACATAAGCAGGATATACGTTGCGGCGCAGGGTCTTGGAATTTCACAGGGAGCGCTGGACAGGCTGATAAAATATTCGAAGGAAATGGGCAAGGTGAACGTGGATGGAGAGCTTGTGGAAGAATTGCAGACGGCCATCGCTGAAATGGCTACCAGGATAGAGGCGGCCAGGAATCTTACATACAAAGCGGCTTCCTTCCTGTTCAAGTTTAATCCAAATCCAGTGATAACGAGCATGGCAAAGTATTATGCCGCAGAAACGGCGGTTTATGCAACTCAAAAGGCAATGGAACTTACGTCGCTTGCAGGAATCACTTCAGACCTTGAAAGATTTTACAGGGATGCGAAAATACTTGAAATATGGGAAGGGTCGAGCGAGATAGAGAAACTGATTATAACGAGAATGATGTTGAAGGATCAGAGGGGGAATTAAGATGGAAGAAGAGTACGGGATACTGGAGAGTACGACCAGGGACTTCAATTCCAAGTACATTGAGAACAACTCCCTGAAGATTGAGAATGAGAAGATTGACGCCCAACTGGTGAAAGCTCTATCTGATCAGGGATTTTTCTCGATGGTCTACCAGCCGGATGGAAAGAAGAGTACTGACACAGGTGCCTATTCGATTGTACTAGAAACGCTTGCAAGATCGTCACCGGCCGTCGCTGTCAAAACTCTCCTCACTAACTCATTCCTGAGCATCGTGGAGAACAGGGAAATTCTAAATGCAGTATCATCAGGAAATAAATCCGGGACAGTAACATTTTCAGATGTCATAGCAAAGGGTGGAAAGGACAGCAAACTCATCATGGAAAATAACAGGATCAGAGGTAAGAAAGAGTTTGTCCTGGGAAGCGATTCAGATTTCATTGTAACTACCGTGGATTCTGGAGAACTTGTTCTCCTTAAAGCAGGATTCAAGATGGGCAAAAACTATAAGAGATTGGGGTTCAGGAGCCTGGCTTTCTCAAGCATCGAGGTTGATTCAAGCGATTTTGAGATCATCCAGAGGAATGGCATTGATGCTCTTAGGAAGGAATACGATGCAATCGCAATTCCCGTGGCTGCGATAGCAATCGGAATGTCAGAGGGGGCTTCGGAGAAGGCGATCGATTATTCCAAGGTTAGGACTGCATTCGGCCACTATCTCAAGGATTTTCAGCCGCTCACCTTCGAAATGTCATCACTCGTTGCCCAAATGGCAATCCTGAAGTCTTACATGATTCAGACGATTTCATCAAACCCTGACATCAGGAATTCCTTATTCCTCAAGCTGAAGAGCTTGAGACTTGCAAAGGATATGGCAAAAACATCACTGCAGATCCACGGAGGGTATGGTTATCTTGAGGACTTCGGAATAGAGAAATTTTACAGGGACTCCATGGCACTCTCCGTCCTTTTCAGCAACGAAGAGGATGATATGGAAAGGCTGTCGACGCTAGTGTTCGGTTCAAAGGCGGGATTCGTTTAGTTACCCTTTAATTCCCGCCGCAGTACTTTTCCGACCATAGTCTTTGGAAGTTCCTTACGGAATTCCACGGATCTGGGTATCTTGAACTTTGCTATTTTTCCTACAAAGAAATCCTTTATTTCCTGCTCTGTAGCAGTTTCCCCATCCTTCAGTACAACGAACGCTTTTACGACTTCACCGTGGACTTCCTCCTTAACTCCAATTGCAGCTGCTTCTTTCACTTTTGGATTCTGATATAGTATTTCCTCAATTTCCCTGGGATAGACGTTGAACCCTCCAACTATGATAACGTCCTTTTTTCTGTCAACTATGTAGAAGTACCCCTCTTCGTCCATCTTGGCTATGTCACCGGTGTACAGCCACCCATCCCTGAGTGTACTCTTCGTCTCTTCTTCATTGTTGTAATAGCCTTTCATCACCTGTGGCCCCTTAACTATTAGCTCCCCTTCCACGCCTATAGGCATTTCCTTGGTTCCGGTTTCTATATCGACAATTTTTGCAAATGTTGATGGGAGTGGTATTCCTATTGATCCCGCTTTTATCTTCCCGAACAGAGGATTGACATGAGTGACGGGAGAAGCCTCGGAAAGACCGTATCCTTCCACAAGGTGACCGCCTGTCACACTTTTCCATTTCTCAATTACCTCAACTGGCAATGGCGCCGACCCGGAAAGGCAGTATTTGATTGATTTCATATTTACCTTACCGATATCCTTGTGCGCAAGTATGCTGATGTAAAGCGTTGGAACCCCGGGGAAGAACATCGGTTTGTATTTCTTTATAAGTTTCATCATCCCATCTACATCCGGCTTCGGTTGCAGGACAATGGTTGCGCCTATCTTGATCGGAAAATTCATCGCCACGGTCATACCGAAAACGTGAAAGAACGGTATGACGGAGAGCATTGTATCCTTCCCATATTCATATCCCGGATTCACCGCCACAGACTGTGTTGTATTGCATACTAGATTCCCGTTCGTCAGCATCGCTCCTTTCGGTACCCCCGTCGTGCCCCCTGTATACTGGAGCACCCCCAAGGAGTCGCGTCCACCAGCATCCTTTCCCTCACCAAGATGGTGGATATGCTCATCGAATCGCTTGAGGTCAGGTGGGATGCGCACCAGTTCTTTCTTCACCCTTCTCTGGAGGTTATACAGGAAATTAAGAGGAAAGCGGAGATAATCCTCTATTCTTGTTACGACTATTACCATTTCGGGAAATTTCTTCCTAGTTGAATCAAGCCTAGGAATGAGATCATCGAAGACGATCAAAACCTTCGGTTTCGAGTCTTCCACTATATGATTTATTTCAACTTCAAAGTATGTAGGAGAGATTTGAACCACGACAGCGCCCATCTTGTTTATTCCAAAAAAGGAGATGAGGTATTGTGGACAGTTAGGCAGGTCAATAGCAACCCTGTCGCCTTCCTTGACGCCTATGCTCGAGAGGAAACCCGCGAATGAGTCTGCCCTCTTCTTGAGTTCAGAATAAGAGAATTTGAAGTTGAAAAAGATTACTGCAGTACGATCAGGCACCTTCTCAGCTGCATCTGCAAGAAAATCGTACGGCTTCGTTTCCTTGCACTCAATGTCGGCTGGGACCCCCTTATCGTAACTTTTAAGCCAGATCCTTTCGTCCATAACGATAAAACACATCTCATAGATAAATATATATTCATCTTAGGAGAGCCTAAATGCTCTAAATGTTTGCCCATTTCATCCAAACATCTCAAGGCATACACTGCACCGAGAACCGCCCCTGTTGCATTCAATCGGAATTTCCTTCCCTTCGCCATTTGCTGACTGGCCACCTTAATGAGAATCTATTTATCGATTCAGCGGGTTCGGAGATATGGAAGAAAAATCTGCGAGGGAAAGCGAATCGACTATCTCAAGGGTTATGCTACCTCCAGACGCAAACGTTGCGGGAAATGTGTTTGGAGGAACAATTCTGAAAATGATAGATGAGATCTCAGGCATAGTCGCTACGAAACACAGCAGAAGGAATTGTGTGACAGCAAACATAGAGCATATTGATTTCATTTACCCCGTTCACATAGGAGACCTTCTGGAACTTAGGGGAAGGCTGAATTTCGTTGGCAATTCGTCTATGGAGGTTGCTGTCGAGGTCTTTGCAGAGAACCTGCTTACAACCGGCGACATAAACTTCGCTGGAAGAGCGACTGTAACCATGGTCGCTCTGGATGAAAACGGGAAGCCCACTCCTGTCCCAAAGCTAAAGCTGGAAACGGAGGAGGAAAGGAAGACTTACCAGGAAGGACTGAGGAGGTATACTGATAGAACAAAGAGATTGAAGATGATGGACAGAATGAGGAAGACAAAATGAGAAAACACATTCCATAATTTTAATGAGATATTCTCCAACCAGAAAGAAGATGGTTATATAATGGAACCTTATGAACCAGTTATGAATGTAGGTAGTAAGGCACCTGATTTTGAGCTTGTAGATACTGATCTGAAACCAGTAAGACTTGCCGATTTTTTGGGGCATCCAACTGTGCTGGCATTCTTCCCTGGCGCATTCACATCCGTGTGTACCAAGGAACTGTGCACTTTTAGGGATTCGATGGCAAAGTTCAACAGAATGAATGCAAAGGTACTGGGAATAAGCGTGGATCAACCTTTCTCCCTTTCTGAATTCAAGAAACAGAATAACCTAAGTTTTCCACTGCTAAGCGACTTCACTGAAGAGGTAAGCAGGAAATTTGGCGGGGTACACGAAAATGCCTTTAAAGTTAAGGGACTGAACGTGTCAAAAAGGGCAGTATTCGTCTTGGATAAGAATGGAGTGGTCACTTATAAGTGGGTTAGCGAAGATCCGGGGAAGGAACCAAATTACAAGGAAGTTGAAGAAGCGGTAGAAAAACTTAGGTGAAGGAATGCTTTTTTTCATTAACTTCAAGGCCTACCGGGAATCCACTGGCAGGAATGCGGTTGGCCTGATCCGAAGTATTGAAGAAAAGTTTGGCAGAAATCCGTCCATAGTAGTAGTAGTGAACCCACTGGATTCCCTGATAGATACGACTTTGACAAAGTTCGCACAGACCGGTGAACCATTGGTTCCTGGACCATATACGGGCCATCTACCAGTTTCCCTCTTGAAGGATTACGGTTACTCAGGGGTGATGTTGAATCATTCGGAATTCAAACTTGAAGTTAACAAACTCGAGGAATCAGTTGGAATGGCAAAAGTGTCCGGTCTTGCAACACTTGTTTGCGCAACCGACATGGATGAAATAGGAAGGATAATTCCCTTGGAGCCTGATTACATAGCTTATGAACCACCAGAACTCATAGGGGGGAATGTCTCAGTATCAACTGAGAAACCTGATGTGATTAAACGGGCAGAAAGACTACTTGCGGGGAAGAGGATAAGGCTCATTGTAGGAGCTGGAATAAAGAACAAAAATGATGTGAGAGTGAGCAGGGAACTGGGCGCGGAGGGGATACTTGTTTCTTCAGGAGTTGTTAAATCCCCGGACCCAATTAAGGTCATAACAGAAATGATGAGAGAGGTAGAGTAGATGGACGCATTTGACAGGGTGAAATATGTCCAGGCGGATCTGATTAGAGGGAAGGCGATGCTTGCGGCGTTCTTTATGGCAGCATTCATTGGATTCCTCTCAGGTTTGTTCCCCCCCGGTACTGGCTACTTGGGCATGCTTCTGCTCTTCGTTGTTCTGATAGCTTCAATTTACTTGATTCGCAGGGCTAGGCACGAGACGAAGAAGAGCACAGACTATCTTATAGTGTTCTTCATAACACTGGTAACGTTTCTAGGATTCTGGACCATTTCTCTCAACATTCCCTGAAACTGAACTGATCCATTTTCCAAGCGATGGACTGATGAAATTCTTTCTTATATGATCTGGTAGAGAGGATAACTCTTCACCCGATATCACTACCATTTTCCTTGAACTGAAGTCGCCAGACAGCTTTGTCCTCGGGAGTATTTCCAGTACCGCCTCTATGAAGCTTCTCCCCTCCCTTTCCCTCAGAACGCAAACTCTCTCTCCTACCATGAAGGGCATCCCGTACCTTGTACCTCTCCCCCATTTGTCGAGAAATGACCCTACATTTCTACTTGTTACTGGAGGCCCCACGTGGAGGACAGCCTCTCCCAGCTGCTCAGCCTCAGGGATGAGTATTATGTACCCCGCTCCGTCAACGAATACGGAAGAGTATTGCGTCCTGAATCCAATATTCTCTAATTCCTTTTTTAGAACTGACGAGACCCTCCTCAGGTTCGGGACAAGAACCTGTTCGTTGCATTTTTTGCAGGGAAAATATATGGCAACCGCATTTCTGGGTATCTCATAATGGCCTTTTTCTGGGAAGAAGAACTCCATCCCGTTGTCCCAGGAAAAGAGGGTGGATGCCAGTATGAATGTTGCAAGGTTCTCAATTGAGACGTTTGCTGCGGTGTTTCTATCACTATCTACCGGGTCAATTAATACGAGATTTGCATCCTTAAATTCCTTTCCATCCTTGTCCAGGTGTTGGGGGATCCCCCACCCACGGGCGTCAGAAATCACATTCTCAAATGTTCTGTACCTGTAGATGAGCAGCTCTGCTACATATCCAGAAAATCCCTGGACAGAGGATTCCGCCCCGTAGACGCCTATCCCCTTCATGAACTGCTTCATGATCCTCGCTTCCATCTTCATTTCAGGAGTGAAATTCTTCTGGACAAACTCGACGTGGAACGGAGTCCTGTCAACAGCCGTTTTAAGGTCAGAGGCAGATGATGCCTTGTACCCTGGTACTATGTCGACGGAAAACGATTTCTGCCTGATAAGGAGATATGGGTGTTCAGAATACTCTTCCCTCCCGTTGGGAAACTCCCTCTTCAATATTTTGAGAATCCTCATCGGATCGTATTCCTCTGGGAATAGAAGAAATACATCAACGTCTGACCCACGGATGTCGGTTCCCTTGGCTATTGAACCTCCAAGGAATATCTCAAAATTCAGGCTCTCCTTTTTCTTTATCTGATTCAGCTTCCCCTCGATTTCGCTGATTTTCTTGAGCTTCCTATTCCGGAGTGAAGGTTCTTCCAGGATTGATTCCAGGATTTTTTTCTTCTGAAAGTCTGAATTACCTATCATTTGCTCGCTATCAGTGAGATGATTGCTTCTGCTGGCTTGTAGTTATTCCTCCTTAGTGCATCTATTGCCTTCTCCCTTGTAACACCGGTTTTCTGGATTACCAGGTTCAGATCATCTTCATTCACATCGCTGTCCTTGGATTTAGGAGGTTCCACCCCACCTGTCACTTCCTCCCCTCCCACTACCTGATATGTTTTTGTACCCTGTATGTCCAGTAAAGTAACTTGTGGGTTCCTGACTGATATTTTCTTGTCATTAAAGATGAAATCAACTTGCAAAACACCATCCAATTCACTTGACTTTATTCCAGCCTGCTGCATCATTCTTCTTATTTGTCTCTCGTTTACCCTGCCGCCCAACATTAAAATTATGATGGCATTTTATGATAATATCTTTGCTGATTGGAAGGCGATGAAAGTCACACTATATAAATATCAGAAGCAGTATTAATTTAAAGCTTAAATATAAAGAAAATGATATGTGTCAGACAGAGAGTCAGGAGAAGATGTTAAATGTCTGATCTACCAGATCAATCACGTATCACTGTCCGACTATCCTCAGGGTCGGTTAACAAGATCAACGAACTTATAGAAGAAGGTAAATTCAAGAATATTTCAGAATTCATAAGAGAAGCGATAGAGTCTCACCTCGAGGAACTCACGAACACAGGTCCTTCAAGGAAGATGACATTGAGGCTTCCCAGAAACGAAGTGGAAAACATTGACGTTATAGTCAATAAGGGAATGGCTGTAGACGGAGAGGACCTAATAAGGACAGCCGTCAGAGATTACATAAGAGACAAAGTGAAGGAACTTGAAAAGGAACAGTTGAGTCGGGCTGCGAATAATGGCTAATGTCAAGCTAAACAATGTCAGAATACTTGGAGTGGGACATCTTGGCATTGCAGTAGCGTCACACTTTAACGGAGATACACTCACTTCCGGCCTTGATTATGGCACGGATAGCGTTGAGAATTTCAAGGTAGACAACATCCTCCAGGTCAAGGAATTTGACGGTGGATTCGGGAAAAAAATGGACGATGTCCTCACGAGAGAGAGAAATGTTGTACTCGAAAACTTCTCTGGCACACTCATATTTTTAGTGGCACAGACAGAAGGCAGGTTCCAGGAAGCCATTATCCCTCCGCTCCTCAAACTCCTGAGGTCAACAGGGGCATTCGTTGGTTTCTTCCCTATAATTCCCATAGGAGCCGACAGGAAGAGGGAGATGGAAAAAGTTCAGAAGATGAAGGGGGACTTGGATGCAGTTGAACTCCTGGATTCAGAAAACATTCTATCAGAGGCTAAAAACCAGAGGATAATGGATATCAACACCCAGTATCACAACCGCATATGGCAGAAAGTGATAAGCATTGCAAAGGTTGTAGATAATTCTACTGCCCTCGGCATTTCTCTACATGACATAAAGATGCAGACGGGCCTTTATGGACCGGTCCAGATTTTGTCCTTCTCCTACCCCTTCGTGAACTTCAGTATAGCAGAGAGGGACGTCTTCGATGCGATCGATAGGATGCCGAGAGAAAAGATCAAGAGGATGTACATGGTCCTGGAGCTTGGGAACGAAGTGGATTCAAGGGACGTCATAACTTTCGTCAGAAAGGTGAAGAACAGGCTGGGAAGCATTGATTTCAGGCAGGGATTCATCCACACGAGGGAAGATTTTGGGGTCATAGTGCTAAACTTCGGTTCGTTCTGAACGTCGGATGAAAGTCCAATGACCTTTCTTCCGAACGACGCTATGCCGAATGGAAGTTTAAATATCTGCTGAGGTTCCTCTGAACAAATGGTGAAGAATGAGATACCTGGCTAGAAGGTACGGAGAGTTCAATGGAATCAAGATACCAGATGTCCTGAACATAGAAAAACTGCCCGTCGAGCGGCAGAGGCTTGAGACAAGGAAACTTACCACAGTTGAGTCAGGAAGCATCGTGGTGCTGAATCGGGTCAATAAGCTCAACGCCAGGGAATTCGTGAGAACAATAACGGAGGTTAGGACCCGTTACCCGGACAAGATTATCTATCTTCCTTATTTTGGACTTCCCAGTGACTATCCGATCATCTTCTACCTTGGAGTTGATCTGCTAGATGATTCGCCCATAAGGATGTTGGGAAACAAGAGATGCACAAGTGAATTTGGATTATACGATGGAGAGGGGTGCCTCGAGAGGAATGAGGGCGAGAAGAAGAGAATCCTCGATCTGATCCACCTTTCACTGGAGCATGGCAAATTCAGGGAGTTGGTTGAATCTCACAGCTTCTCTAACTTCTCCAAAGAAGCACTGAGAATCGTGGATATGGAATTTTATCCATTCATTGAAAAGTACATGGATTACAGGCCTAAGAGGATCGTTGCTGCAAATGTTGAGGGGCTGTACAGGCCTGAAATAGTGGATTTCAGAAAAAGGGTTATCGAAATGAAGCAGACAGCTGAAAACCTCCTCCTCATCCCATGTTCTGCAGTGAAACCTTATTCAAGGTCCAAGACGCACCGTATTCTCCATTCATTCATCAAATACCATCTTCCTGGGATTCAGGAAGTCATCGTTACGAGCCCGCTAGGCCTCGTACCCCGCGAACTGGAATCTCTATTCCCCGCAATGTATTATGATATCCCCGTTACTGGCCACTGGTTTGACGAGGAAAAGAGGATACTTTACGATCTTTCCAAGGAATTTTTCAAGGGAAAGAAATATTCGAACGTTTTTTACATACTCCCGGAACAGGAAGGACGCCTGATAGAGATCTTTAACGAAAGCAATGGAATATCCGGCAATCTGAACTATGAGAACTCTGAGAAGCTAGCCAGGATTCTAGACAGCTACTCTATTAAGGGGAACAGGAGGAGGAAGGAAGCGGTGGAGTATTCGAACGTTCTCAAATTTTTATACGGAGTAGAAGTTAAACCGGATGATATCAGCCTAAAGAATGAAGGAAACAGGCAGATCATCGAGGTTGCAGGTTCTCCTGTGTTGAAGAAAACAAGGGGAGGTGTACAGATGATGAAAGGACTTGCGGAACTCCTTGCTTCAAAGGGAGTTAGAACGATTGAGGTATCTGGAGTGTTCATCGGGAACAATGTCTTCATCCCTGGAATAAAGGCGATATCTGAAGACGTGAAACCGGGGATGGAGGTTGCACTTGTCCATGAGGGAATGGTTGTTGGGAGGGGAGTATCCCATCTCTCTTTCTTCGACCTCTCCATAGAAAGAAAAGGGATAGGGTTGGATCAAGTTACCTATTTCTCCAAGGAATTATGACATTAGGAGCATCTGAATTCATAGCATGAAAAGTTTATAGAGCTTCTCAAGCTGTCTCTTATCATCTACTCTTTCCCTCAGATCTGTCTTAAGCTTTGACCTGTCATAGTCGAACCTTTTTAACTCAAAAGTCTGGCTTTTACCATCGAAGATGGCGTAGGAAGGCCTTTGGTTTCCATCCCTTGGTTGACCGGACGATCCCGGATTGATTATCAAGTTTCCACTATAATTGACCAAAAATTGATAGTGAGTGTGACCGATAATGAAATTTCCAGTATCGTCGGTAAAACTCATCGGCGTCCTCAGCATTTCTTTTGAAATTTTCCACGGGAAAAGATAACCGTAGAGAGGGTCTGACGGAGCACCATGATATACATGGAATGGCACGCCATCTACCTCCACGTCAATCGATGTTGGAAGCGATCTAAGAAAGTCTATCTCCCCTTGCCCGACATCCTTCATTGTTATGTTTTCTCTTGTATATACCGAAAGCTCGTGATTTTCCTGTGAGCAGAGGCAATCCTTGTTGAATGCAGCAGCATAGTCGTGGTTTCCAGATACTATGTACCTTGCGGTCCCCCTTACTTTCTCGATCGTCTCCACAGGACTGCTTCCATAATCCACGATGTCCCCGACAAAAATCGCCTCATCGAACTTCTCGTGGTCAAGGAGTGCATCTAACGCATATTTGTTCGCGTGGATGTCGCTGAATATCAGTACCCTCATCATTAGTAGAAGTCAGACCGCAATTAAATTCTTTCTTAGCTCGGTATTAAAAGAATGATGGGACTTCTCCCATATACTAATTCCTTCCTTAGAGGGGGTGAGATAAGTAGAAATACGGGAAGAATTTCCCAATTCAAGGCGAGTGTAGTGTAGCGGTAGCACAAAAGCTTCCCAAGCTTTTAACCCGGGTCCGAATCCCGGCACTCGCATTCAAGATTTAAAAGAATTAAAGGTAATTTGTCTATCGGGGTGTCTGCATCTGTATAGCAGTTATACGGTGCAAAGATAAAAAGATTAAATACTCGCTATAAATATTAAACGGATAAAATATGGAAACTGACCTCACCAATCTCATTGGGCTTGAGATATTCAGCGACAGAGGATACAGGTTAGGTAACGTACACGACGTCATGGTCGACGTAGACAGCCAGACAATTTACGGCCTGTACGTGGAAAAAACAAACGATGGCCTCGTTGAGGATGGTGTCCCCGTTCTGGTTCCCTATAGATGGGTACGTGCAGTTGGGGATGTCATAATTCTCAAGAGATTTCCAGCATTCGTTTCAGTATCAGCGACAGAATAGATCTAAGGGTGAGTGAAAAAGCCCTCTTTTTCATTTATAATATTTACGTAACCGTATCTTTCAAGTTGGTGAACAGTACCTAGATAATTTGAAACGTCCTTTTCTATAAGCCCTGAATCGATCGTTCCATCGGGCTTTGCAACCCTGAAAGGCATTGCGTTCCCAGAAAGCCAGTGTATTATAGGCAGTTTTTCAGGCTTAGTCGCAAGCCCATTTGATGTCGCTTCCTTCACATTCCCTACGTATTCGATCTCCCCCTCGCCGATCTTGAAGTCACCCAGGTCTTTCAATCTTGCAGTACTCGATTTCAATTTTTGGTAGTCTTCACCTGAAATGATTATTTCCCCCTTCCCTACTGAGTATTCCCTGAACTTCTTTTCTGAACCTGGTGAGAGCTGGGGGAAGAGTGGAATTGATGCTTTCAGTGTTCCATCGTACTCGAATCGAAGACTCACCGGGTCTTTTACGAAAAAATGCCTCGGACAACTGTTATCGATTATTTTCCTGTTGAAAGAGTAGAATATTTCCCACGAAAAAGTGGTATCGACGTCACCTATTCCAGATTCAACGTAATATCTCCTGATGGAACGTGGATCGAACCCCCTCTTCCTCAGTGCAAGGAGGGTGCCGAGCCTTGGGTCATCCCATCCGTTGAATTCACCATTCCTTATTCCCTTCTTAATAAGCGACGTTTTGAGGATGGAATGTTCTATTGAAACCTTGCCGTAATGGATGTAATAAGGCGTCTTCCATCCCATGTAATTGAATATGTACTTCTGTTTCTCTGTATTCGCGATATGGTCCTTTCCCCTGATGACGTGTGTGAGGCCGAGGTGGTAATCGTCTATGGCAACTGAGAAGTTCATCATCGGATACACTCTGTACCTCTCCCCCGTGACTGGATGTGGCTGATCGATGATCCTGAAAGCGATAAAATCCCGTATAGCTGGATTAGGATGATTCAAATCTGTCTTGACCAGCGCATAAGCTTCCCCCTTTCCATAATCCCCGGAGATCATCCTTTCCCATCTTTCCAGATTCTCTTCCGGACCGTCTTCCCTCTCCTTTATTGGAATTCCCTTCTGCTTCTTCTCTTTGAACTCTTCCGTTGGGGTCGTTGCAACGTACGCCTTTCCCATCTCTACGAGCCTTTTCATTTCACTGTAATATAAGTCAAACCTATTGGACTGGACTACTAGGTCGGTGAAGTTTACATCCAGCCACCTTAGGTCCTCTTGTATCATTTCGTATGCCATTGGTTCGATGTTCGCAGGATTCGTATCCTCAATCCTCAGTATCAGCTTCCCTCCATACCTTCTGAAGTATTCATCGTTCAGGATTGCCATTCTTGCATGACCTATGTGCAACGGTCCCGAAGGTGATGGGGCAAGTCTCATGATGACACCATCCTTCCCTACCCCTGGCAGATCAGGAAGTCTCTTCTCTTCTTTCGCCACGGGCGCAAGGAGCTGCGGGAAATCCCTTTCAACTATCATCCTCATCTCGTCCATGGAGAGGGAATTGACCTCTTCCACGATTTCTCTAATCTCGGGTATCAAGGTTTTGAGGTTTTTCTTCTCCTCAGGAAACAGCCCAATGGTCTTCGAAATTACGGAATTGACCTCCGCCCTACCGTTATGCTCGAGGGCGTTTGCTGATGCGATTGCCCTTATCTTCTCCCTCATGGATTTTCTCCTCCATCTTCTCCTTCAATTCCTCTATGCCTTCTCCTGTCACGCATGAAATTTTTATGTTGCCACTATCCGTCCTCTCCAAGTCAGACTTGTTCTCTACAACCAGAACAAGCTTGCCAGAATCCCTCAAAGCATTGCACAATTTTTCCTGATTCTGCAGCGTATAGCCACACTCTTCAGATGGATCCAACATGCACACTACTAGGCCTGCTATGTTGTCTATGGCAGCGAGCGCCATTCTTTCAATAGAGTTGTGATTTTTTCTATCTAGAATTCCTGGAACGTCAAGCACCTGGTATACGTTGTTTCCAAGTTTCATCATTCCGAGGTTAATTTTCTTTGTCGTGAACGGATATTCAGCTATTTCTGGGGTTAGGTTTGTTATCTTGGATATAAGGGAGGATTTCCCCACGTTAGGAAAACCTGCCACGATGATGACCTTCAATTCCCTGTTTATGTGCGGAATTTCTCTAAGTGCTTCCCTGGCTTCCCTTAGAAAGACAAGAGATTCGTCTAGGTGTTCGACGACGGAAGAAAACCTTCCGTAGAATGATGATCTGAACCTCGCTATCGCCGTCATGTTAGGTGCTTTCTTGATTCCCCTGATAGAGTTAGTGGCAAACTCTGTGATCATTCCATTGGCCCATCTGAGGTTGTTAAGCGATCTTTCGTATTCCTTCCCGTTGACCATTATGAATAGGATGTTCCTCTCAAACCTGTCCAGGTCCTCCATCTTTGGGAAACCGTTGTAAATTCTGTTGATTATCCTTGTTGACGTCGCTTCCATTATCTTTATTTTCTGAATCGAAACGGATTTCAGTTTGTTCAGGAAACTCGGCATGTAAATGTTCTGAACCTTGTTGATATCCTTAAAGCTCTTTTCGATGATTTCCTTAGAATCAAGGACAGTAGGAATCCTTTCAGGGATCAAGAGACTACTCCTAGAACTTCCAGTTCTCCCATTGCAACAGGCATCTTTATCCCAATCTCCTTTAGTATCTTTGGATGGACTTCCCCGAAGAAACCCACCCTCTTCCCCCCGATATCTATCCCTCCAACCCTGCCAGGAGTATACATCCCTTCTTCACTTCTGGTTATCACATAATTTTCTACTCCAAGGTCCTCAAGTACGCCGACAAAAATACCTTTAATTTCCGAAAAAGATGCGTTCTTATCGGCAATTCCAATGCCTAGGACGTCCTTTTCCTTCCCTCCCGCATAGACCGTCCCTATCTCGAATATCCTCTGTGGATAGGGATTCCTGAAATTGTTCAGGAACGTCTGCATGAGTGATGGCGAGATTCCTGTCCTTATGGAGTCCTGTTCCTGACTTATGGGATTCACTATTCTCAACCCATTCTCTTTCGCGCCATAAAGCGAGCTATACCTGCTGTTCACCAGGACGCTGCTGACTGTCTCGTTAAGGTTATACCCTACCAGGAGCTCCCTCAGTTTGTTCTCTATAGCCCTCAGGGGGGAAGCTTTTCCATAACCTACGAACCCCTCCTTCATTCTCTTTATCTTGTCAAATCCAATTCCCTTAAAAATATCCTCGAGTATGTCAACCTCCCCCAAGATGTCGGTTCGATATATGGGAATTATCGCCCTCCCATCCTTGTAGCCATATCCTAGCTTGGAGAGGGCTCCGGATATCTCCTCGGCTGATAGGCCATAACCAAGCATTTTCTTTATTGATAAGGGAGAGATATCCTTTTCCTGAATCTCTATTTTAGGGACCCTGTATCCGTCAAGTCTTACCGTTCCAATCGTTCCGCTAGGATAGGCGAGGGAGGTTAGCATGAGGATTAGCGTCCTTTGCACCACGTTCTGGTTCGTTCCTGTGACATCTACGAACAAATCCTCTGTTTCTTCAGTGACTGTGGTGATAGAGGAGTTGAGTATTGGTGGAAGAGAGATTATTTCTCCCGTTGAATCCAATATCGCTGGAACATTTTCTCCAACGAGATGCCCATACTCTAGAGCTTTCGGATCATTTTTCATGAAATATTCTAGTTGAACCTCATCGTCACTGCCAAGCGGCCTGAATTTCTCCCCCCTCCCAACTCCTCTGTATAACAATGGAAATTTCACCTTCCTCAGATCGTGAAGACCGATTGCCGAAACCTTTCGGTTCCTCCCGATGGTGAGGTGAAGCTTCTCCTGAAAATCTATAACTTCTGGAATCAGGTTCTTTATTTTTACCCCTCTCACTATTCCGCCGGAAAAGTAAGGTCTCTCGGAAGGCGGGTTGGAATGCATTTCCATATCTTCCTCCCTTATTGCTGGCATGGAGAATTTTTCTATGCCGTTGAAGATCCTCATCGCCCTTGATATACCCTGGAAAGAATAAAGATCGGGGCGATCCGGATTGAATTCCATGATCACCGTTCCGCCTTCAACCCTTGACTCCCCTCCAAGCAGCCACGGGACCTCAAGTAGATTCTCTTTCGAAACACCCGAGAAATCAATAAGTTTCTGCGCATCAAACCTGACTAGCACCATTCATTAGGGGATAAACATTCCATATTTATAGATGCGGAAAATTTTTACTCTGAAATATCGGATGGAGCTTTCTGTAGAGATATCAGGTCTCCTTTCCTATCTCAAAAAAGTATTTATTAAGTCAAACGTTGACGGTAGAAGAGATGGTAGCGATTGAGTAAGGAAAAAGCTGGCAGAGCAGCCACGAAGAAAGTGAAGGATAAATGGAAGTCTAAGAAATGGTATACAATACTTGCGAATGAATCCTTTGGGAAGAAGGAAATAGGGACTTCGCCAGCTTCTTCACCTGATGAATTGATCGGCAGGATCTCTGAAGCTTCCCTTTCGGACATCACAGGCGACTTCAAGCAGTCGCACGTGAAGCTCTTGTTCAGGATCACAAAAACTGAGGGAGACAGGGCGTTCACGGAGTTTGAAGGACACGAGATTAGTCAGGATTACATAAGGAGAATGATAAGGAGGAGGAAGACAAGGATTGACCTGGTGGTCGACGGAGTGACATCAGACAACGTGAATGTCAGGATCAAGCCTCTGATTGTAGTGGACAGGAAGGTAATAAACAACGTAGAAACAGGCATAAGAAACAAGATATCGGAATTCCTGAAAACCAAGGTGAGGGAACAGCCACTGGATCAGTTTGTTGTCTACATGCTTTCCCCTCAAATTTACAACGACCTGTACGATCAAATAAAATCCACATACCCCGCGAAGAAGATTGAGATCAGGAAATCTGAAATTCTTGGACATTCCGAGGTAGAAGCGAAGGAAGAAAGACCTGAAAAGGAGCCGGTAGAAGAATCTGAAGCCGGGGTGGCTTAGTAGGTAGAGCGTCGGACTCATAGGGAAGCATACTGGGAAATCCGAAGGCCCCGGGTTCGATTCCCGGCCCCGGCATCTACAAAAGCATAAATATCGTTCCGTCTTCTCTTAAAAGAAGCGGGGTGGGGTAGCCAGGAAATCCCGACGGGCTCATAACCCGTAGACCGGTGGTTCAAATCCACTCCCCGCTATATTCCATCAACGCTGAACGGTTACCGACGGTGCAGTTCGCTCTTCTTTTCTAAGCCTATTTTTAAAGCCAGGCATGTAGCGGCCCTAAAAGCTGAAGCGCATTTACTGTACTATTATCGTGCGGCTTCCATTGTGTCATCCAGAATTTCCTGATTCAGCAAAATGAATCCATTAGCTTCGTGGCATCCCCAAGTGGTCTGCCATCTGAATCTATAGGCTCCATGACGTAGTTCTTCTTACCGTACTGGGGAATGAGCTTCTGTAATTTCTGATCGTAAGTCTCAGTTTGATATTCTATGAATACCCCCATGGGTATCCTGTCTCCCCATTCCAGTGCCTTAACCACTGCCTGAGAAATCTTTTCCTTGTATTCTCTTTCACTTGTTGCAAGGGGGTTCCACCCTTCCTTTTCGATGTCGTACAATCTGGGATCGTAGAATTCCTTGCTGTTTATGTTGTTGTATGTCACGCAGGGCTGCATAATATCGATGAGGGATAGCCCCTTGTGTTTCATTGCCCTGATGATCGTTTCCTTGAGATGCTTGATGTTGTAAGAATAGCTCCTTGACACAAAGGTGAAACCTGAAGCAAGTCCGAGGAATAGCGGGTTAACAGGAAACTTAATATTCTCCGTCTCAAGACTCTTTGGCATTTCACCATACGGCAGAGTGGGGGACGCCTGGCCCTTTGTAAGACCGTAAACACCGTTGTCAAATATCAGGTAAGTCATGTCAACATTTCTCCTTCCTGCTGCAACAAAGTGCCCTGAGCCGATACCTAGACCGTCTCCGTCCCCGGAGGCAGATATGACCTCAAGTTGGGGATTGGCAATCTTTACCGCCTGCCCCTGCGCAAGTGACCTTCCATGGAGGGTGTGAAATGCATTCACATTTACGTAATGAGGTATCTTTGAACTGCAGCCAATTCCTCCTGTAAGAACAACATTCTCATTTGGAATCTTAAGCTCCTGAAGTGCAAGGACGAGCGCGTTCAGTATCCCAAAATCTCCGCATCCTGGACACCAGTCGATTTCCACATCCGTCTTGTAACTCTGAGGCTTGACAGTACTAAGCATAGTCGAGCACCACCTCCTTTTCCTTTGGAACCCTTGCAAACGCTCTAACAAGCTCTTCGTAGGCGATCGGTCTTCCGTTGAATTTCACAATTCTTGAATCTGCAACCAGTCCTGTCTTTTCCCTGATGAGATCAGCCAGCTGGCCGCTGTAATTCTGTTCCACGTCAATTATCGTCTTCCCTTTCAGATACTTAGTGACCTCCTCGACGGGGAATGGTTCCATCATTCTCACCTGGAGGAACGAGGTGTTCTTCACCAGTTCTAGTGCATCAAGAATTGGTCCTTTCGTCGAACCCCACGATACCACGACCTTCTTGTTCTTTTGTTCCCCGTAGAACTTTACCTTCATTTCTTCCGGGGTATTCTTCAATACTGCACCCATCTTTTTCATCCTCTTATTCATCATCTTTATCCTGTTATCTGCATCCTCTGTGAATATGTGCCCATCCTCGTCATGCTCGTCTCCTGCGATCATCACTAGTCCGCCCTTGACGCCTGGAACAGACCGGGGAGATATTCCATCATCAGTTAGTTTGTACCTGAGATAGTTGCTTGTCTCCTTCAGTATCAGTTTACCTCTATCTATCCTCACTTTGGCTAAATCAAACTGTTCAACTGTCATGTTGCTCATTGCCATCGCTTTATCGAGAAGAACGATGACAGGGAGTTGATACTTTTCTGCTATGTTGAATGATTCGATCGTATCGTAGAACGACTCTGTGTTGTCCCCTGGAGCTATCACAACTCTAGGAAACTCCCCATGCCCCGCACTGAGCGCAAACCTCAAGTCCCCTTGTTCGTGACGCGTGGGCATACCTGTAGAGGGGCCAGCTCTCTGGTAATAAAAGACGACAACTGGCGTTTCAGTCATCCCGGCATAGGAGAGGGATTCAACCATTAGTGAAAAACCAGGCCCGGATGTGCTAGTTGCCGACCTGAGTCCGGTATTAGAAGCTGCTATCGCCATATTGATTGCAGAAATTTCATCTTCTGTTTGTTCCACGACGAAATCATATTCACCCATTATGCTCTCAAGGTAGTTTGATTCGTCGCTTGCAGGAGTTATGGGATAATAGGACTGGAACTTCATTCCAGCCTCAACCTTTCCCATTCCCACCGCCTGAGTGCAGTTGATCAGCATCCTCTTGGAATACTTGGTCGGTTCCATATCAAATTTCTTGTTAGATGAGAATTTTGAATACACTTCGTCAACCACCGCATTATTCAGCTGCGCGATCTGTGGCTTCGATGCGAAATTCTCTGAGATTACCTTCTTCAGCTTCTCCCCACCCAGTCCAATCATCTTTGTTGCTGCTGCCAGCGCTATCGTATTCTTCATAACATTCAGCTCAGAGAGATTCTTACCAAATTTTGTTGCTACAGTTTGAAGTATGTCCCTGTAGGGAAGTGCCGCATGCCTTGGGTCGTCCAGATTTTCCTCTGATATTATTGCACCTTCTGGTGATAATTCCCTCTTATGGAGAATCACGCTCCTTGCATCCAGAGGTATGAGGATATCGACTCTTTCGGAGTAACTTCTTATGACATCCTTGCTCACCCTGACCCTGAAGTAGGAGTGCTCCCCTTTTATTGTGGAAAAGAGTTCTGCATTCGTGAACACATAGTAACCCTCTCTTGTCATAACTTTCGCAAAAGTATCTGAAGTAAAATTGATTCCGCTCCCCTGGGGACCAGCTACCATTAGATTTAGGTCATTTACCATTGTATTCCCCTTCTACCTATATTTCGAATTGGGTTAAATAAATATCTTAGCCTTCTGCGCTTTAGCACCAACCGTGAGCGTTCGACCTTCCTTGAAACTGTAAATGCTATCGTCATTCACTCCGCCAGAGCTTCTGAGCTTGTAACTGGTAGAATCAGGGGGCCAAAAAATATCTCCAGTGAGACAGACCGCTATGTGTTGCAGTGGTACTTAGCAACAGGAGGGTGGGACCCAGAAAAGTTTAAAGCATGTTTTACGATAACTGAAAGTTGCCTGAAGAAAAAAAGGGATCTGGATTTCAATCTGCAGCGGGTCTTATTCGGTACTTTGAAGAAGAGGAAGACCTGGGTCCGATACTTGATCCTAAACTTGTGCTGTACATAGCTATAATGTTTGGAGTAGTAATCGGCCTCCTAAAGGTTTTCTGGCCGATCTGAGGAGATTTCAATTATGGATGGGCAGCAAAATACTCTTCGCCCTGTTCACTTAGAAAATGATAAGTTCTAATCTTTGATAGGTCATCAATGAAGGAAGCATTCCTCTACTCCGTGGCTGGGAGTAAAGTGAGGTGCACTGCCTGTCGCAGATACTGTCTGCTGGGGGAAGGGCAAACGGGGTTCTGTGGCATAAGGAAGAATATCGGAGGGAAACTTTACCTGCTCTCTTACGGAAGGGCCGCTGCCCTAAACGTTGATCCAATAGAGAAAAAGCCGCTGTATCATTATCTTCCTGGTGGAAGAGTTCTTTCACTCTCCACCTCCGGGTGCAACTGGAGCTGCAGATACTGCCAGAATTATGATATATCCCAAAGGAGGGAAATCACAGGCGAGTATCTCAGTCCTGAAGATGCAGTGAATCTGGCCATAGAAAGCGGATCTGATGGCATATCTTATACATACAACGAACCGACAATATTCGCCGAGTATGCACACGACATAGGAATGATTGCCAGGACGAAAGGGTTGTTCAGCACTTTTGTTAGCAATGGTTATCTCTCAGAGGAAGCTGTGAGCTACATCAAGAATTTCATTGACGCGATCAGCGTAGATTTCAAGGGAAACGGAAACGATATGTTTGGAAGGAAATACATCGGAATAATGAGTTACTCCCCTGTTTTTGATACGCTGAAAAGACTGAGGGCTGAGGGGATTTACACAGAGGTCACGGACCTGGTTGTTCCAGTCAAGGGAATAGGGGATAACCCGGAAGACGCCAGGGCGCTAGCAAGATGGATTCGCAATAACCTGGGGGAGAATACCCCCCTTCATTTCACCAGGTTTCATCCAGATTATCTGATGAGGGATCTCCCACCTACCCCTGTCGAGACACTTGAGGAGCATCATGCGATTGCGAAGGAGGAAGGACTGAACTTCGTATACATAGGGAATGTTCCGGGACATCCACTTGAAAATACGTACTGTCCGAATTGCGGAAGGGAACTCATCAGAAGGTTTGGATTTCAGATAACGAAGTACGATCTGACAAAGGATGGTAAGTGCCCCTCTTGCGGTGAAGACATTCACATAATAAGGAAAAATGCTAGGATCAGGAAGCCAGTTTCGGCAACATGATCATTCCATTCAAGGGTATGTCAATTTGGTTGAGGTCATAACAGTCTGCCCTCTGTCCAAAGACATAGAAGATGGGCTGAAGGTCGAAAGGGATTGAGAACTCTTGGAAAAACACAAAAAGATAAGAAATCAATATATATCGTTATAGCCTGAAAGATGCGTGATAATTGGGAAGAACGTCTTCATTGCGGACAACGCAACAATCGTGGGCGACGTGACGATAGAGGACAACGTTGCAATACTTTTCGGAGCTGTCCTGAGGGGGGATCAGAATTCAATTTACGTCGGAAGAAATTCCAACGTCCAGGACAACGTGGTCATTCATGCAGATAAACAGAACAACACCCACATAGGAGAAAATGTGTCGATCGGGCATGCGGCAATAGTGCACGGTGCCAAGATTGGTTCTAATTCAATGATCGGAATGGGGAGTATACTTCTCTCAGGATCAGTAGTTGAAGAGGGTGCAATAGTAGGCGCAGGCACTCTCGTTACCTCTGGAACAGTAGTTGGAAAGAACTGCCTTGCCGTAGGGGCCCCTTCTAGAATAGTCAGGTGCGATGAATCTATCGGAAAAATGGCAAAGGAGAACGGCGAAATTTATCAGAGGCTCAGGGACCTGCATCTTAATGGGAATCTGGAACGATACAGGCACTAAGGTGATTCGCCAAAATTCTCCGGCAGCCCTGACTTGAATTGTTTCTTCATCAGGCTTAGGATCTTCCTGTTTCCCCTTATGTTTTTGACCATGTCCTTTACTCTTCTGTAGTCCTTAAGGAGCTCCTTCACGTCCGAAGTGCTGTAGCCTGAACCGTTTGCGATCCTTTCTATCCTTGAACCTTTAATCTCATCTGGGTTCTCCATCTCGTAGTAGGTCATTGAGTCCATTATGATCTTGTACTTTCTTAACTTGTTTTCTGAATCTTCAAAAAACTGATTATCTATCTCCTTCTTTCCAGTTGCGGCAAGGGGGATAGAATCGAAGAACTTCTTGAAAAGCCCAGGCTTGTTCATCTGGTCCCATACCTCGTACATCTCCTTTAGGGTGAATTTGCCTGCAACCATCTTTTCCATTGCACCCTCGTCCATTTCTCCCTGGAGCTCCTTCGCTGCTGCCATCAGTGTCTCAAAATCACCCATTCCAAGAAGTCTTGATAGGAATCTTGCAGGGTTGAAGTATTCCATATCTTCCATGTGCTCCCCTGTTCCTATGAAGAGTATCGGTGCACCCGTAGACGCTACCGCGCTCAGTGCGCCACCACCCTTTGCGGTCCCATCGAGTTTGGAGATAAAAACTCCAGTGATCTTGACCGCATCGTTGAATGCTGCTGCCTGCTTACCCGCCTGCTGGCCGATGCTTGCGTCAAGGATCAGAATGACTTCGTCTGGATTCAGGATTGAATATATGTCTGAAATCTCCTGCGTCAGGGAGGAATCTATTGCGTTCCTTCCGCTGGTGTCGATTATCCTGACGTCCCAGTCTTTGTACCTCTCTTTTGCTTCCCTCACTATCTTCCTGCTGTCTTTCTCTCCATAGATCCCGAAGAAAGATGCGCCGACGGAAGACGCAACCTGTTCGAGCTGCTCGTATGCACCTAACCTCTGTGTATCGGCTGCGACAAGAACGACCTTATACCCATGTTTCAGGTAGAATTTAGCCAGCTTTCCGGCGCTGGTCGTCTTGCCCTGTCCGTAAAGACCGACGAGCATGAGCGTTGCAGGTTTCACGTGGAATTCCCTGGGTTTGCCCAGGATTCTTAAAAGTTCCTCATAGATTATCCTTATCAAATGATTTCTGGGGTTGGAGTTGGTCGGAACTGGTTCATCCTTTGCCCTTCTTTCAACTCTGTTGGTTATTTCAAGTGTTAAGGCAACGTCCACATCTGAAAGCAGGAGGGCCCTCTGCATCTCCTTGACTACTTCCTCAACCAATCTGTCGTCAACGAGAGAGCTTCTGTTGATCCGTCGGAGTGAATCTCTTAAACTCTTTGCCAGAGAATCCAGCACCATTTAACCTCACCTGCCCAGATCATTCCCCTGGGACCTTTTCGACTATTCCTGAAAGTCTCTCATTGATTCTTCTCAGTGCATAATCGAGAACGTCTCTGGGTTTCATGCTACCGTCAGTCTCAAAATAGAATATAAATCTTCTTTCGTCTTCCTTTACCTCTAACGAATCCATCCTGTACAGCTTGCTTATGTATTTTGACGGATAATCGGATGTAAAGACAACTTCCTTGTCGTTTTTGCGGATGACGTTTCTTGGTGACTTCTTGATTATCTCATCTACCTCAGGCTCCCTTGCCGAAACCTTCAGCTCTCTGCCATACCTGTAGGAAACTCCACTTGTTGCCTGGAACCTTGCATGGTCCCTGGCCCTTCCCATGTATGCTTCTGCATCTAGTATCATTGCCTGCCTTTCATTGAGTTCAATTATAGGGATCTCCTTGTCGGGAGGATTAAATGAGGAATCACCAATGGCAACCAGATCTCCGCTGGTAACCTTCTTGGGGCCAACGACGAAAAGGCTGTAATTTACGGTGCAGAGAGAGCACCCTTTTCCTCCGCAGCTGCATGTTTCCCTTTCATTCATTTTAAGGTCGGTCGGAAGTGGGATCATCCCGAGTCTCGATGCAATTACTTCATCGAAGAGGGACGTTAGTGATGAATAAACCTTCCCCCCTTCCTGCCTTATCTCACCGTGATGGAAGTTTACCTTTGAGATCGCAAGTTTGGGTATGTCGTTCATCAGCGTCCTCCTAAGCATGTTCGCATACGCAGGTGTTATGTCCCCTATCTCAAACCTGATTGACGACTCCCCTTCTTCTAGTATTTTAATCGATTCGCTCATACTCTTCTTCCCCTCTTCCCCCCTTTCTTCTTCGTTCCGTCGTGGGGAATGGGTGTTGAATCTTCAATTCTTGATATCTTTATGCCTGCCCTTGCCAGTGCCCTCACTGCAGCTTGTGCCCCTGGTCCAGGATTGTGCCCCTTTGCACCACCGGGAGCTCTTATCTTGATTACAACGTCCGTTATCTCCTTCTCCTTTAGCTTTTCGACTATCAGGTCTATCTCCTTCATTGCAGCATAGGGGGAACTCTCATCCCTGTCTGCTTTAACGACCATCCCTCCTGATGCCTTTGCAAGTGTTTCAGCTCCAGTTATATCCGTTACCGTAATCACAGTATTATTCTGTGAAGCGTAAATATTGACTACACCTAACTTTCCCATTATGCCTCCTCCTCCCTCTTCTCTTGAACGGTTTCCTCTGCCCTCTTCTCCCCTACAATTCTCATCGGATGCAGTTCATTCGCAAGGGGAGAATTTGGAGAATAAACGATGCCTTCTTCCTCTGTCTTAAGCACTTTATACCCAGGGATCGTAACTTTCCTATCCCCAACCAAGATGTGACCGTGGACAATCAACTGTCTAGCCATTCCAGGAGTCCTCGCGAGACCCTTTCTTAACACGAGAGTCTGTAGCCTCCTCTCAAGGAAGGACTGCACGCCGAGCGCCAGAATGTCATCCGCAGTGGCATTCTCGCTGAGGATTCCATACTTTGACAGCCTACCTATGATGCTTTTTATCTGTTCTTTTGCCCTTGCATCTCCCAGCCTGAGACTAGCTTGTATATCCCTTGCATTTGTCCTGTACTTTCTAAGTTCTGATTCCGCTTTCCAGAGTTCCCTCTTGTTCTTCAAACCATAAGCGCTAACTATCTGGTTCTCAGCTTTTATCCTTTCCCCCTCGAATGGATGCCTTGGTGTTGCGTATTTCTTCCTTATCTTTCTTGGGTCTCCCATAACTCATTACTCCTTGACTTCTTCCTTTTTGGCCTCTGCAGGGGCTGGAGCTGGACCGGCTCCTTCTGCTGGAGCGGCTTCCCTCTTCTTTATAACTCCCACTGCAAGTCCCTTCCGTCCATTTGACCTTGTCCTCTGTCCTCTAACTTTCTTCCCTTTTTCGTGCCTCACTCCCTTGTAGCTCCTCGTCCTCTTCATCCTGTTTATGTCGTCTGATACCGCGACCCCCCAGTCAGGTCCCACCTTAAGAAGGTCTGAACCGGTTTGAATGTCATTGCGGTGGTTTAGCGCCCAAGGGGGAAAAAATTCGTTGTACCTTCTTTCTATTGCTTCCCTTATCTCTTCTATCTTGCTGTCGTCTATTTCCCCGAGCTTAGTCTCCCTCGGAATTTTCATCTTCTTCAACAGTATTTCAGCTGTTCTATAACCAATTCCCTTAATACTTGATAGAGCGAACACTGCCTGTCTTGTACCGTCAAGGTTTGTATTTGCAAGTCTAACAATATATTTTATATTTTCATCCTTTTCTTTCTGTTCTGCCATTATATCACTGCGGAGTAAGCCCTTAAGCGATTTTGCATATAAAACCTTTTGATTTTTGTAAGAAATCAAAACTGTTGATCATACCAACATACAATTCGGCTAATAATTTATCCTTCAAGGTTATTCCAAAATGGATGATCACACTTCAAAGATGCATCCCAATGGATTATATGGAATGCCTGGGAATGCAAAGGCGATTGAATGATCTTAGAAACGAGGGAAAAGTCGGAGACGTGATCATCGCGACCGAGCACGAGGACACCTATACAGCTGGAATACATTTCAATAAGGAGAGTGAATCGGCGTATTCCGTTCCTATCATAAGGGTAGAGAGGGGAGGGCACTTGACGTATCACGGAAGGGGGCAGCTGGTACTTTACTTCATTTTCAACCTGAAAGATAGGGGAATAAATGTGAAACAGCTGATAGAACAAGTGCAGAGGGCTTTGAATGAAACCCTAAGGAAGTATGGTGTTTCTGGCGAGGGAAGAATGTTCAAGGAAACAGGGGTGTGGGTAGGAAACAGGAAGATTTGCTCAATAGGATTCGCAGTGAAAGGTTTCTCCACTTTCCACGGGATAGCTGTCAATCTCAACACTGACTTGAGCAAATTCTTCAAAATCAATCCCTGCGACATGGATGCGGCCGTAATGACGTCGCTCAGCCATGAAACAGGACATGAAATCGACGAAGACGAATTCCTCAGAATGTTTGTGGGGGACCTCTCCGCAGAGTTCGGGGAAGAAATAAGGACGAAGGGATGCGATAACATTAAAAATTAATTTGTTCTATTTTAATGTATAAATAATTAAAAAAGCAAGAAAGGTATAAATTCTGGATTGCAATTTTGTTCTATGTTCAGCGAAACATTAATGGACGCAGACGAGATTAAAAAGATCATATCTTCTCACATGCTTGCGGATGGTCTTCCTCTGATACTTGATTTAAGAAAGAGCAGCGGGATGAAACTCTATGATATCTCAACCAAAAAAGAATTTCTCGACTTCTTCGGTTTTTTTGCCTCCAACCCAGTTGGAATGAATCATCCCGACATGTTTGACAAGGACTTCTTGGAAGACCTGAAGTGGGCGGCAATCACGAAGGTAACGAACTCTGATATCTATACCCCGGAAATGGCAAGGTTCGTTGACTCATTCGCTACGGGTACCGGTCCCGAATACATGAAATATTATTTCTTCATCGATGGTGGTGCTCTTGCGGTAGAGAACGCCCTGAAAGCTGCATTCGACTGGAAAGTCAGAAAGAACAAGGCAAACGGTGTGAAGGGAGAAAAGGGGCAGAAGATTATTCACCTGAAGGAAGCTTTTCACGGAAGGACTGGCTATACCCTCAGTCTCACCAATACGTTCGATCCCAGAAAAACAATGTATTTTCCTAAATTCAACTGGCCAAGGATCACTAACCCCAAGATAAGATTCCCCCTTACGGAAAAGACGGAGGAGGAAGTGGAAAAGCTAGAGGACAAGAGCATAGAAGAGATGGAGAAGAATTTCAAGAGATACGGAGAAGACATAGCGGCATTCATCATGGAACCCATACAGGGAGAGGGTGGCGACAACCACTTTAGAAAGGAATTCTTCGAAAGGGCGATTGAAACTGTTCACGAAAATGATGCGCTCTTTATAGTTGACGAAGTACAGTCTGGAATGGGAATAACTGGAAAATGGTGGGCGCACCAGCATTTTGGCATCGAACCCGACCTTCTTGCATTCGGTAAGAAGTCGCAGGTGTGTGGAGTGATGGCAGGAACGAAGATGGACGAGGTTGAAGAAAATGTGTTCAGGGTATCTAGCAGGATAAATTCAACATGGGGAGGCAATCTTGCAGACATGGTAAGGTCCACCAAATACATAGAGATTATAAGAAAATACAACCTCATTAAAAATGCCGAGAATATGGGAAAGGTTGTGGTTGAGTTCCTCAACGACATCTACGACGAATTTCCCAACATAGTGGAAAATCCAAGAGGTAGAGGAGTCATGGACGCAATAGATCTTAAAACAGAAAAGAAGAGGGATGAATTCTACGACCGCCTTTATTCCAAGGGAGTCCTTGTGCTCAAGGCATCCGAGAAGACGATCAGACTGAGGCCGCCCTTGATTCTGGATGAAGATGACATCAGCCAGTTTGCAGAAAAGACCAGGTCCGTACTCCGGGAAATGTCCTGAAAAAATCCACAAACAATTTATGTATTTCTTCATTTCATATGTGCAATGGACTTTAAGGTAGCTAAGGACGACAAGGAAGAGGAAAAGGCTGTCAGTGCTGAGATCTACTTCGAGAGGGGATCAAGATACCTTTCTCTCAAGAAATACAAGGAGGCAATTGAAAACTTCCAGAAGGCGCTTGAGATAGACAAGGACGACTATGAGACTAAGTTCAACCTGGCCGTGACGTACTTCCACTCTGGAAAGTATGAGAAGGCTCTCGCGCTCTTCGAAGAAATGATCAAGAGTGGGAGGGATGACCAAGACCTTTTTTTCAACATGGGAAGCATATATCTGGAGCGCGGTGATTACAGGAATGCTGTCGAATATCTTAAGAAGGCAGTAGAACGGGATGAACTGTACCTGGAAGCATTCGTGAACCTTGGAAACGCCTATTTCTATCTGAAGGACTATGACAACGCCATAAAGAATTACGATCAATCGATAAAGCTTAACCCCCAGAATTCAGATTACTATACCAACAGAGGGCTTGCCTACATGGCTAAGGGGGACAGTGCAACAGCGGTAGCCGATCTTGAGAAGGCACTCTCTCTTGATCCGTCAAACAACAAGGCTAAATTGAACCTGCAGAAGATTGAGTCAGAAAGCTAGAGTTTGGTGGCACGGACTATCTTTTCCAGAATTTCAGGATCGTTTTCGGCAACAGTTCCAGTCACGATAGTGGCAGCGCCTGAGTCGAGAATACTTTTTGCCGTCTTTACGTCCCTTATTCCACCGCCCACGATGACTGGAATGGTCACATCAGCGCAAACAGCCTTCACCACCTCGGTCCCAATACTTTGCGCGGCACCAGAGCCTGCCTCAAGGTAGATTGCCTGAAAACCCATCAACTCGGCTGCGGTTGCATAATCGAGCGCCGTCGAAACATCATTCCTGCCGATAAGCTTCGCCCTTCCAACCTTTCCGACTGTCATACCTGGTTCGAACACCAGGTAGGCTACTGATATCACCTCCATCCTCGCTTTCTTCAGGAGTACGGCAGATTCGACCTGATAGCCAACAACGTATTTCAGCGATGATGAGTTAAGGAGGCTAAGATAGAAGATCGCATCCGCGCTCGGAGAGAAGGCAGCCGGACTGGAAGGGAAAAGTATCACTGGTTTCTTTGTATTCTTCTTTATAGCCGAGACGAGATTGTCAACTGATCTTGAATCAGTTCCGGTTGAACCTCCGACAAGGATGCCGTCGCTGCCTGACCTGTTTATACTTTCTACAACCCTTTCAACGTTTCCGGGTCCATTTTTCTCCGGGTCCAGGAGAGTCAGATGCCTTATCCTTCCATACTTCATGTTTTCAAGAATCATATCGAACTACCAACCAGAAATGCGACAAGCCCCAGGATCATCCCGATCTTAATCAGATTTTGCCCCTTTGTCTGATCAGTGAATGAGAAGAAGACTGAGATCAGAAATACTAAATCGGAAATAGAAACGAAAAGGATGTACAATCCCTTCCAACCGAAGAAGATGAAAGGAATTGGTGAAAGTGAGACTGCTACTATTATAAGTATTGCGGCTGCAACGAGACTCAACCCCTTCCCTATTCTCTTAGGGAGTGTTGTCCTGTCAACATCTCCGTGGATATCCTCCACATCCTTCACAATTTCCCTCGCCAGATTTGCCAGAAATGCCATCGTTGACAGTATTATGACTTCATAGCTCAACCCTATTGAAAGGCTTCCGTAGATGAATATCAAACCAACAAGCGACGAAATGATAACATTGCCTACTAAGCCCCACGCCTTCGTCTTCCATTCGTACGTGACCAGAAGAAAGACTGCAAGCGCGGCTAGCAGGAACTGCAGGGCATTGAGCGTAAATATTGAAATGATAAGTCCTGCAGAGAAGAATAGCACTGCCAGATACTTCGCAGTGGATCGCGAAACCTGTCCGGACGGAATTGGCCTTGTAGGATGGTTGATCTTGTCGATTTCTGCATCAAAGTAATCGTTCAGCGAATTCCCCCCCATTAAGACAAGGAAAACGACTGCCATTGCAACGTATAGTTTAGGAAACAGCAGCCCCCTGAGATTTTCTTCTGCAATTACCCCTCCTATAACAGTCCCGAGGGATGCCATGATTGCGTTGATGGGTCTCATCAATGCAAGAAATCCTTTCATGTTCACAACCGAAGGAGCATCTATTAAATAAATGTGTTGAAATTACAGATTATTATAGCGACATCAGGATATTGTTGTAGTCCTGCCTTCCTGCATCTGTTTTTATCCCCTTCTCACTGAAATTGGTGTACCCGGCTCTGTACCCCCTCCTTATCAACTCCTCCACTATCCTGTGTTTCCTGACCTCACTCGTCCCAGTGGAATTCGTGTAAAAGAGGAGCATCAGGTCCTCGTTTTTGAAATTCTCAAATAATCTCCTCGATCGTTCGGAGAACTGGAATCCCTCCATCCTGGTGATGATGTCGGGCATGTAAAGCCTACCTGTGTAAATCGGACCAACATTCTCCCCTTCCACTTCAACATTCTTTATGTCCTTCATAGAATCGCTTGCAACTTTACTTCCCTTCTTGAATCTGATGAAAGTACGGATGTAATGACTGTCCCTCACGGCTAACAGTGGCTCCCCCGCTCTTCCCACTGACGCCCCTCTCTCCATGACGTACTTCACAAATATACGCGTCGAGATCTCCCTTGAGAATACCCCTTTCAGGGATCTGGACCCATATATCCTAGCTCCCTTGTTTATCGATCTCCCTTCGAGATTCGCGGTATCTGTCATTGTCACCCCTATGATTCCTCCGTTTTTCAGGTTCATAATAGCTGCATCGATTAACCCGGAGGGTGAACCGAACGGATCCACGTCTATATAATCCCATTTCCTGGATGAGACAGCACAGAAATAATCTGAGTTCATTATATCCACATCAATGGAGTTGAGCTTTGCATTTTTCGCCTGAATATCACTGTTTCTTGGATCCCTGTCGTTCAGAACGACCTTCCATTCCGTCTCCTTTGCAATTCTCAAGCCCCTTATTCCAGTTCCAGCCATTGAATCCAGCGCAATTCCTGGCTTCAGTGTCCTGAGGATGGCAACAGTCATGTCCCTCGAGACCTCCATCGTCCTGTTGTAGAAACCTGGTGAAGCCTTTCCTGGACCCTTTTCAAAAGAAGAAATTGTCTCTATGCTTACATTTCCTTCACGGACGATCAAGCTTCCTCTCCCTTGAGGAGCTGTGCAATCTTGTATGGAAGCAACGTCCTGTTGATCTGTGTGACCTCAAGACTCCTGACATCATCCCTCTTCTTAACTTCCTGCAGAAGTGGGTTCCTCCCCTTCTTATGGAGGGTGAGAATCATCATCCTGTCGAGTTCAAGGACCTCCTTCACCATCTCGGTATATGCCTTGCTTTCCTGTTCAATTTTCCCTACTTCATCGATTACGATCACATCTGCATTGTCCCTCGACCATTCTATTGCGGGCAGAGCAATCTGGTCAAATGCTTTAAGATCTACCCCGAACTTTCCTATCCTTATTCTGGAATTTATGCTCTTATGCGCGAATATTATCGAGTTCTTTGAGTGCCAGTCCAGCACTTTCAGGCCAACAGGCTCCTTCCCTTCCATCACTTTTTCGGTGAGAATGCCACCAACTACATTCCCCTCCCTCTCAAGTATGTCGATTGTTTTTAGGAGAGTCTGAGTCTTGCCAACCCCAGGAAGACCTGCAAGTGATATCTTGACCTTCATTCCCTAAGCACCTTGAACCTCATAAGCGGATATTTCATCGATACAACCCACGCCATCCTTCCTTCAACGACGGCAGTACCATACTGGATGCGCAATCTTACGTCCATCATGTCACCAAGGAGTGTCTTGTACTTGTATGTGGATTTAAGCCTGCCCACCTTTCTCCTGTCGATAGTTACCTTGACCCTGGAGACGAACGGTTGTGCGGCAACAGCCTTTTCTATCGCCATTTCAAGAAATTTCACGTTATTCTTGTTTATCGGTATACCGGTATACTGATGATAGATAGAACCGAGCTTGACTCCAGCCTCGAAAATGGCTCTTTCCTTGTCGGTGCAGGAAAAGTATTTTGATGCGGGATCGGCCACATAACTTAATAACCGCATCGATAATAAAATTTCTTTATCCGTCCAAGGCGGCTGCGGTAACTGCAGAAATGTGAAGAATGAGACCGTATTTCATTGCTTCCTCATTTATGTCGAAAATACTGGAATGCTTAGAAACCTCGCGTCCGCGTATCCTGCCTGTACCCAAAAATGCAAACGAACAGTGCGCCCTGGAGCAGTAATAGGAGAAATCTTCGCCGCCCATAGTTGGCTTCGCTTCCACAGCCCTGATGTATGGCGAAGCGGCCTTATCGATTTTAGCTGCAAACTCCCCATCATTAATTAGGGGAGGAAGTTCCCTGATATAGGAAATTTCCACGTGCTCCCCCCTCAGGCTAGTCACCTCCCTTTCCATGATTTCTGAATCTTCACGGGTGAAGGTGCGCACTGTCCCACCCAGCGTCACCTCGGCAGGAATGATGTTCTTTGCCTTCCCTCCGTTCACGTATCCAATGCTTAGAACTGCAGAATCTAGAGGATTGATCTTTCTGGCGGGTATGGTAAGTAAATGCTGAATTATCCTCGATGATTCAAGAATTGTATCGTAAGCAAGGTGAGGATATGCCCCGTGTCCTCCCTCCCCCTTTACCTTTACCTCAAAAGAGTCAACGGCCGCCATAGCTTTCCCTCTACAGATAGAGTATTGCCCCACATCCAGTGATGGCCAGGCGTGAAGACCGAAAACGTGGGCTATTCCATCGATTGCTCCCGCCTCGATCATGGCAGCCGCCCCCTGCCCTATCTCCTCTCCAGGCTGGAAAATAAACCTTATGGGCCTCAGATTCATCCTCTTGGAATATATCATTGCTCCCATCAGGATTGCAGTGTGCATGTCATGACCGCAAGCATGCATCTTACCCACATTTCTAGATGAGAATGCAAGACCTGTCTCCTCATTAATGGGAAGAGAATCCATGTCTGCTCTCAGCGCCACCTTCGGGTCCTTTCCGAAATCAATGAACAGGCCGTTTCCGACCTCCCTTATTCCGAAGCCCAGATCGCTTGCAAGTTTCTTGACGTAATTTTTTGTCTCGACAGTTTCCATGCCTATCTCGGGATTCTGATGAATGTTTCTTCTGTAATCCACCATCAGTGGATATATCTTTTCTACTTCCGTAAGATCAATCAAGTATCTTACCTCCTTCCACCTCTACGCTGTTCAAGAACTCATAATCGAGCGTGACCCCGATTCCAGGCCCCTTCATGGGAACTATCGTTCCATTCTTCATATCAAATGTTTCCCTTGTGATGTCTTTCCTGAAATACCTCGAATTGGGGGAAGTGTCCCCTGGCATTGTCACAAGTGAATTTGAAGCAAGAGAAATGTTGAATGACCGCCCAATGCCTGTCTCCAGCATCCCTCCTATCCACACCTTGATACCATTCTCCTTCGCAATTTCCATTATGTCAAGGGAATTCTGGAGTCCGCCAACTCTCCCCGGCTTTATGTTGATGACATCCACTGCACCGCTCTCTATAGCGTTTGTCGCGGACCTCAGGGAATCGATGCTCTCGTCCAGACAGATTGGCGTCTTCATCTCCTTCCTGAGGATGGAGTGCCCGTTTAAGTCTTCGAGTGAAAGTGGTTGTTCAAGATAGAGGAGATTGAATTGGTCTATTTTCTTAAGGGTCTTCATGTCATTCCTGGAATATCCCTGGTTGGCGTCAGCACTGAGGGGAATGTCCCCGTAATTCTTCCTGATGGCACTGAGAAGCTCCACATCATATCCCCTCTCAATCTTTACCTTTATTCTCTTGTACCCGGCCTTCAGGGATTCCCCAACCATCTTCAGCTCCTCCTCTAAACTCGACATCCCTATGGATATTCCGACGTCTGCGTATCCCTTGCTCTTCCCAAGGAACTCATGCAAGGCCTTTCCTTCCCTCTTCGCATTAATGTCCCAAAGAAGCATTTCCATCGCTCCTTTCGCCATGTTGTGCCCCCTGATTCCTGAAATTTTTTCGTTGAACTTGTAAGGTTCAAGATCGGGCGAAAAGAACGACGCGAGATGATTTTTTATCACATGAATGACAGTGAAATTGTCCTCATATCCGTAAAGCGGGGCCTCATCGGTTACGGCCTCTGCAAATGATCTATTCTCTCCCTCCCTGTATGAAAGAATTATTGCATCCCTTGTAAGCTGCGTCCCGAAACTTGTTCTGAATGGCTTTAGAAGCGGAATTGATATCTTGTTGTAGGTTAGCATCGGATTTGCATGGAGTTCAATGACAAATATTTTTGTTGCATGTAAATCTGGTGCAGGAATATTGCTCTATCTCAAAGTACCCCTCAGGGCACTCACAACTGAGCTCAGGTCCTCCGTTGATGTGAGGTCGATAAACACTTCCTCCAGGTTTCTCTCCTTCAGCAATTCCCCCGTTTTTCCTTCTGCCACAATCTTCCCCTCCTTCATTATCGCCAATTCGTCGCACACGTTTTCTGCTATCTCCAGGATGTGAGTTGAAAATACCACTGTCATTCCGTCCTGGGCCAGACTTCTGAGTAGATCCCTGAATATCTTGGCGGATTGAGGGTCAAGTCCATTAATGCTCTCATCTAAAATTAGAATCCTGGGAGCGTGAATAAGAGAAGCTATAATGGAAACCTTCTGCCTTGTACCAAATGAAAGACTCCCTATAAACTGGTCGTTGTACTCCTCCATGCCAAATGCCCTTGTCAGGTCGTTAACCCTTCTCTTTGCAACTTCGGGCTGAATCTCTCTTATGGAACCGATGAAGCTGAAATATTCATACGGTGTGAGGCTTTCATACAGATAAGGGGTTTCAGGAACGTAACCGACAATCCTCCGAATCCCAATCTGGTCTCTCTTTGCATCTATTCCATTTACTACAACAGTTCCCCGGTCAAATTGTGATATCCCTGCCATTATCTTGAGGAGGGTAGTTTTACCGGAACCGTTAGGTCCAAGTATTCCGAAGATTTCTCCTTCCCCAATTGAAATTGAGAGATCGGACAGGACCTGCTTCCCACCGTAAAATTTGCTGAGCGATTCGATCTTAATGGGCACATTACGAATAGACAAACGCGATTATTTATCTTTTCTTGACTTCGTTGGAATAGGGGAAGGAAATTTATTTTGCTCCACGGTCCTTCCGAGGATGACGAACCGACATGCTTCTTCTCGGGCAAGCTCGAGAAAGGGAAGCCAGAAATATAATTATAAGGAACAACCATTAAGAGAGGTGGTATCTTTAAGATTTAGACAGATAACACCGTCAGCCACGGTATCTCTCAACAACAAACTTTCGGAGTTGAAGGAGAAGGGTGAGGATGTCATATCGTTTGCAGTTGGTGAACCAGACAGCACCACCCCTGAAGAAATCATAAATTTCGCTGCCGAGAAGGCAAGAGAGGGAAAGACACACTACACGGCATCAAGCGGAATCAGCGAGCTGAGACAAAAGGTTGCGCTTAAGTATAGTTCAATGACAGGGAAGGAGATATCAGAGAAAAACGTCATAGTTACTCCTGCAAAATTTGCACTGAATATGGCAGTTCAAGCGGTGATCGAACAGGGGGACAATGTGCTGATCCAGGATCCAAGTTTTGTCTCCTATCCAGAGATAATCAAGATAGCAGGGGGGAAACCAAGATACTTTCCTTCCACGGATAGTGGCAGCCCAGACATTGAAGAGATGAAGGAAATGATTGATGAGAGGACGAAGATGATCGTTATCAATTCTCCGTCAAACCCTCACGGCTGGGTGGCATCCAGTTCTGATCTGAAGGGGCTAGCGGATGTTGCAACTGACAGTAACCTCTTTGTACTCTCTGACGAGATTTATGAACACATAATATACGAGGGCAGCCATATTTCTATCCTTTCAATGCCTGGAATGGAGGGGAGAACGTTTGTCGTAAATGGGTTTTCAAAGAGCCACGCTATGACTGGCTGGAGGATTGGCTATCTCATATCGCCATCGGAATTTGCAGGATACATAGATTCATATCAGCAGCACACTATCACCTGCGCACCATCTATCTCACAATACGCAGCCCTGAAAGCAATTGAAGAAACCGCATTCCCTGAAAACCTTAGACGAACGTTTCAGAGGAGGAGAGATCTGCTTCATTCGATCTTGGCTGGAAGTGATGGCATAGAGTTCAGGAAGCCAAGCGGTACCTTCTATGCGTTTCCAAAACTGACCAACGGAATGTCCGGTGAAGAGTTCTCGAGTGGTCTGCTGGAGCAAAAGAAGGTCCTCGTGACCCCGGGGTCCGGCTTCGGTCCCTCAGGAAAGAACAGGATAAGACTTTCATTCGCACTTTCCGATAATGATCTGGAGGAGGGCGCGAGGAGGATTGTTGATTTCCTAAAATAAGATTATTTTCTCTTTTTCCTGTAGGCAGTGTATTTCATCTGGTCGAATTCCAGAATGTGCCTGATTTTCTTTGAAGCAAGGTATTTACTTATATCTTCTGAGACGTCCCTTACGTAATTTTCTGGCAGGGAGGCAAGGATTGTAATTTCCTTCCTGTTGAGGGGGAAGATGAGTCTTAGTTTTCCCTCCCTGGTATAACCTTCGGGTTTCCTGTTATTCTTTATGTCCAGCATGTTCAGCATTATGATTACGTCTCTGTGATCGGGTTCGTCTTCCATTTCGTTTGTTTCCTTGAAAAATAGTTCCATCATTCCCCTGAAGCTCTTTTCTAACTGCTTCCATTCAAAGTTTTGGGGGAATATTATGTGCCCGCTCCAGTTTTTCATGGAAGATCCTAAGTTGCCTTTCCCTTTCTCTTCACGGTCATGGGAATGGCGCCATTCTCATATTCTATGAGCGCAATCTTGAGCGGGTCTACGACGTCCTTCGGTATCTCAATGATTATCGGTGCACCCATTGAAATCTGGAGGGCTCTCGCACCTACTATCCTGGCTTTCTCGTATTTCGAATACTCTTTCTTTGACATTAAACCACCGGGGGAATACTTAATTATACTTGAAACTGTCACAATTCTCCCTTTTTAAGTTATAGCCTCCTGCCTATTAAGTTTATTATTTCAGAGATGAAATCTTTGTCATCGTCGTTGAATGGGTCGAGAAAATCACTATCAATGTCAATTTCTCCTATAATTTGAGGGCCTCGGAATATTGGGACGACCATCTCAGATTTGGTGTTTAGAAAGCAGGAGATGTACCTGGGATCCTTCGAGACATCAGGAACGATGATTGTTACACCTTCTTTCGCTGCCAACCCACATATTCCAAAGCCAATCTTTATCCTCGTATGCTCTGTCTCCTTCGGTCCCGAATAAGTCTTCAAAACAAGGTCCCCTCCTTCCACCATGTAAATGCCGACCCAGTTGTAGTGCGGAATATTTTCGTTCAGAAATTTGACCGTTAGATCCAGCAGATTTCCATCATTCCTTCTGACGACTTCCCCGAATTTATGGATGAGAGGTGAGAATTCTTCCTTCTTCATTTACTGAAATTAGCATTAATTATTTAATTTTTTGAATTCTCCCGTTCTTAAAACACCATTCGTTAACAGTTGAAATGATTGGTTCATAGATGGGGAGATGCACGACAAGTTTTGAACGGATTTATTGATCTTAACGATGACGGTTTTCGATACGTTACTATTTGACCTGAGTGGAGAAGTCCGCAGGTCTCTCTTTTGTCACCTGCTACCCCATGGTGAAGTTCCTCTACTGATTAATCTCTCCCATGAAATACAGCCTGAAATGGAAGCGGTATTTCCCATTCGTCGACAGGATGTTAGACAATTGAGAAAGTATTTATCGTAGCCAATTTTCAAAGGTTGATGCTGTACCTAGTTTCAATTGACAGGCTAAAAGGGGGGGATAAAGAATACCATCTTACGAGGGAAGAATTCGTTGAAATTTATACTGACATAGTACAGAACGGAAAATCATCATTCAAGGGAGAAAGCGTCTCACTTTCTGAAGGCTTCAAACGAAAGGAAATTGATCCTGAAATCCTGAGGGGATGCCTAGAACTACTGAACAGGAAGCTACTTGCAACCAAACTGACAGAAGATCAGCTAATTGAAAAAATTGTCACAACACTGGACGAGATGGAGAAATTCGAGAATTTCCTTGAACAGAAGATGGAGGAGACAGCAGTTTTCATGAAATATGCGGTATCAGTCAAGAATGACTTCTCTGAACAGATGACAAAAATGCTGAAGGGAGTAAAGGTGTATAGAGGGGAGCTTGAGAGGACTCTCGATGATTACATAGAAAGGAGCGCACCAAACCTAAAGAAGATCGTTGGACCCAAGGTAGCCGCAAGACTGCTTAAATCATTTGGTGGCCTGAGGAACCTTGCAATGAGTTCTTCAAGCAAGGTACAGATAATAGGTGCAGAAAAGGCATTCTTCAGATTCAGAAAGGGAAGGGGGACACCGCCGAAGCATGGGATAATATACGAGATACCTGACATATACAAGGCACCGAGGAGTACTTCCGGAAAAATGTCAAGGGCTTACTCCAACGCCATCGTAAAGGCGGCGAGGGCAGATCTTGTCGGCATAGCTTCCGAATCCGATTCGAAGCTCAGGAAGAGGATAGATGAGATCAAGCGTTCCCCCAGCAGGTGATTAAGCAAAGTAGTAATTTTAGGTCAGGATATTGGATGTATGGAACCGGTACTTCAGGTAGCCCTTGACTTTGAGAACCTGCATAGAGCCTTGCAGGTCGCCAGAGAGGCAGTTGCTGGAGGCGCCGACTGGCTGGAGGCAGGTACCCCCCTTATAAAGAGCGAGGGAATGCAGGCGATAAGAGAGCTGAAGAAGAATTTTCCAGACAAGGTCATTGTTGCAGATATGAAAACTGCAGATGTCGGAGGTTTTGAGACAGAGCTCGCTGCTAAGAGCGGTGCACAGGTCGTCACAATTCTTGGAATAAGTGATAATCCGACGATAACAGAAGCTGTGAAGGCGGGCAAGAAGTATGGGGCGGAGATAATGGTAGACCTCCTTCAAGTGGAGAATGTAGAAGAACGCGTAAAGGAACTTGAAAAACTTGGAGTAAGATATTTCTGTGAGCACGTTGGCATTGACATGCAGATGATTGGAAAGAACCCGCTCAGCACCCTGGAGAAAGTAGCTGCTTCAACTAAGCTACCCATTGCAGTTGCAGGCGGCCTCAACAAGGAGACTATTCCAGCCGTCATGAAGAGGGGCGCGTCAATCATCATAGTCGGGGGTGCAATAATAAAGGCACCCAACGTGACTGAGGAAACGGCGTCAATAAAAGAAGTGATGCGGACTGGAATATCGCAGCAGGGAAGCCGTTACAGGAAATATTCAAGGGACGAGATCGTAGAGGCCCTATCTCAGGTCTCCTCCTGCAACGTCTCAGATGCAATGCATAGGGAAGGGGCAATCCACGGTCTGATTCCAAGAATTGACGTCGGAACAAAAATTGTTGGCAGGGCGCTGACGGTTAAAACTATAAATGGCGACTGGGCGAAGCCAGTCGAGGCAATTGACAGGGCCAAGGAGGGGGAAATAATTGTAATAGACGCAGACGGAGGGGAAGATGCAGTATGGGGGGAACTCGCATCTTGGAGCGCAGTCGAGAGAAAAGTGAAGGGAGTGGTCATATGGGGAGCAATAAGGGATCTTGATGAGATAATGAAGATTCCTTTCCCTGCATTCACGAGATATGTTTCGTCCAACGCTGGAGACCCTAAAGGGTACGGGGAAATAGGGGGGGAAATAGAGATAAACGGGAGAAAGATCAGAACCGGAGACTACATTATTGCCGACTATTCTGGCGTCGTGGTCATACCGGAGGAAGAAGCCCAGGAGATAGCAAACCGTGCCGTTGACGTTGCAGAGAGAGAAAATAGGGTGAGAGAGGAGATAAAGAGGGGGAGTACACTTTCATCTGTTCAAAAACTGGAAAAGTGGGAGAAAGTTGGATAGCGCTCGCATTTCCCTCCTTCTGTTCATATAGTCCGTAGTAGTAAGACAGGTTATACCCCATATGTCCAAGGTAGGTCCAGTTCAATGAAAAGAGGTACGTGGTGCTATTTCTGGTCGTTGAACTATTTTCGTAGGCCAGGATGAACGGGGGAGCAAAGAATTTCGCAAACGCAGTGGAATTGATCATTATCGGAAGTTCATTTGGATTTAGTGAGCTGTTGTACCCCCACACCCCATACTGGAGCATATAGGTATTGAGCAAGACGTAACCTATAGGTGCATAGGATCCGTTCTCCCCCGTTATTTCCGATATCGCCCCTGTCCAGCTGCTTGAATTCCAGAGGGTGGATATATTATTGAATGGAGAATCGAAACCGTATGAATAAAGGAGTATTCCCATCTGGTGATCCGTGGCTACCGAGAGGCTTCTGTTCCCGTATTCAACGAGGTATTGGATGGTCGCGTTATCCTCTACAGTTATCGCCTCGGTGTGGGACGGGATAAATTCTGACACCATCGGGTAGCTAGCTACGCCCATCAGCAAGACAAGCGAAACAGCCGCTATAGCTACTATGTTCTCAACTGGCCTCCTTGCAGATGCCGTATAATGCCTTATGCTTGCGGTCACATTCTGCCTCGGCATGGTGATCATCGTCACCCCCGCTGGAGTTATCATCGCGATTGGGGCTGCAACCCCTTCCCTGATCTGGCGTCCTCCCACATTCCGAACCTTCTTCTCCCTTACGTTTATGCGCTTCCTCTCCGATTTGAAGTGAAGGTACCATTTCATTATGACGTAACCTGAGATTATCGAGAATGGCTCGGAAAGGTATTCAATGTGTCTCGCGGGCAGAAGAACCGTATTTTTAGAGGCAAAACTGTAGAGGAGAGAGATGAGGATTGCCATTGCCCAACCAAGAACTTCAGCGATGTTGTTCTCAATCAGGAAGTATTTGATCCCGATGGTGGATACGGCCAGGAAGACGATGAATGGGAGGGAGATTACAACAGCAAAATAAGAAATGAATCTTGGTATGGTGCCCGTTGCAATCAGAACAATCAATATGGCCATTATGGAAACGGATGCAACAAGGACCAGCACGAGATCGCTCCTAGGTTCAATTGCCATCTTGAGCTTTCCCATTACTCCTATTGCCTTCTCCCTGAACCTTGTACTGTTGAAGTTCTTCAGGCCGAAATAGCATACGAGGATAAGAGAGTAAAATAGGATTATCACCCCCACGTAACCAAGTCCATGGACTGCGCCAGAAAAGAATTGAACCATGTTTGGTACCCTTAACAGAAGGTAGGTGAGCATGAGTGTACCTGAAAGCTCAATGACGAGCATATCGCTGAGAAGGAATGATCTCCACTTGGTGTTCAGTAGATTCACAGAAAATACCATACCAACTATTGATAGCAAGAAGAAATATGTGGAAAGCTGATGGGAAAGCACGAGCAGAACTATTGAAACCGCAAGTGGGATCGCGAATACCTTCTTCCTGTGATAGGCCAGGAAGAAATAGATGCTGAGAAGGAGGAAAAAATGACCTGTCGTAAGGTAGTTTGGCTGTGAAGTTTGGTAGAGCTGCACAGGACTGACAACAAGGAGAAAGCCTGCAAGTGCGGATGTCATCCTGTCAAATCCTATCTCCCTCGAGATCAGGTACAGAAGGAAGGGCGTAAGTCCGCCAAGAATGGGTATTGAATAATCAAGTGCTTCTGCAACCGAAATCCCAGTGGTAAAGTGAACGATGTCCACTATTAGATATGTGACAGGAAAATACTGGTAACCGTCAGTTCCCCACGGGGAGTTAGGAGGGTATACCAGAGATTTACCACTCAGGAACGCCTGACTCAGATAATAGTATATTCCATAATCGTTACCCCACGCATAATTAAGTATGTTGGGAAGTAGCCTTATCGCTATACCTGCAAAGATAATTCCCAGGATAATGGCGATCTGCCTCTTCCTCATTCCATCTCTCCAGAATCTACGAAAATTTTTACTTTTTGGTACATTCTTTGTGGAGAAAGTCTCAATTTCTTTATTTTTATATATCTGGTGCGGATTCCTACCAAGCGATGAACAGTTTCCTTGTCTTCCTTATCAGTATGGTGGAGGGATAAAATTATGAGGATAGGTTTTGTCTCCAAACCAGACTGCCCTAGATGCCTAGAAGTAATCAGGCTGCTAACAAGTTTCCTTAGATCGAACGGTCACGATTTCGTAATCGAATACGGAACTGCAAAAGAAATGAAAACCGATGGGGAAAAGGTGGACAAGATAAACGCGGACCTTATCATCACGGTCGGCGGAGATGGAACGGCTCTTTGGACGGTCCAGAAGACAAAACTTCCAGTCCTTCCCATAAACGTTAGTAGCCTTGCGTTTCTCTCGGAGGTGACCTCAGAAAATGCAGTTGCGTCTGTAAACAATCTGCTGAGGGGAGAGTACAGGATAGAAGAGAGGGCAAGAATAAAGACGACGGTGAATTCAAAGCGACTCCCTGACTCACTCAATGAAGCCGTACTGAAAACCATGATAATGTCAAAAATAAGATGGTTCGGTATCTACCTCGACAATGACTTCATTCACAACATAAGGGCCGATGGCATCATAATAGCAACGCCCACTGGGTCCACCTCCTATTCGCTTAGTGTTGGCGGTCCTATACTAGATCCAAAGGTGAAGGGGTTCATAATCTCATACATGGCACCATTCAGTCTGAGTGCCAGAAGTATGGTCGTTCCCTCTCAATCTACGATAAGGGCAGTAACCCTGGACAAAGGGAAAAGCATAATGCTCACCCTGGATGGACAGGAAGGTGTCGAGGTCGGTTTCCACGACGAGATTTCTTTCACCGAAAGTGAATATCCCGCGAAATTTGTGAGATTCAACTCAGATTTCTACAAGAACACGCGGGAGAAGATGTCATGAAGATAAGGAGAGGGGTTATTGAGTTGGTCATGGAAAGCAGCAAGGATTCGCTCCCGAATGAGTTTGCTGCGCTCCTGAAAGCCAAGAAGGACGTTATATTCGAGATCGCTCTTCTGCCAGGGACGATTTCAGGAGACAGGAGTGCGATAATGCAGCTTTGGAATAGACCGATGGATCTGAATTACGTGGGGACAATCCATTCGCACCCGTCAGGCGTGATATACCCAAGCGATGACGACAGGAATCTGTATTCCAAATTTGGCAATGTACATATTATCGTTGGATACCCGTTCAACATCCACTCCTGGAGGGCGTTCAATAACGAGGGGACCGAAATAGAGATGGAAATGGTTCAATGATAAGGATTACAGATGGGAGATATATCAGGAATATATACGGCACACCCGTGGTTGCAGACATCTTCAGGGCAACTTCCAACATCGTTACGATGATGATGCGGGGCGCAGATGAGGTAGTGCCAGTAAATGACATAAGAATGGCACTTTCAATGAGGGAGAAAGGATACATCCTTTTCGGAGAGAATGAAATGATAAAGATAGAAGGGTTTGACTACGGTAATTCGCCAGTGGAAACAGAGAAACTGGAATTAAAGGGAAAGAAGATAGCATTGAAATCCACCAACGGAACTGATGTAATTATCAAGGCTGGCGACGGGACCCTCATAGGCTCTTTTCTCAATATCACCAGTCTATCCAGGCACCTCAGGAACAGGGAAGTTCATATTTTTCCTGCAAACCTCAAGAAAGGAGTTTCGGTTGAAGACAACGAGTTCGCCTACGCCCTTGCAAAGAGGGTGCTCGAACCTGGCGCTAATATTGATGTGAATATTTTGAATGCGAGGAACGGCAAAGGGAGCCTGCTGCTCAGGGAGAATGGCTTTGCTGAAGATGTTGAATTCTGCCTCAAGGTCGACGTAACAGACATAATACCAGTTTTCAGGGGCGGAAAAATCGTCAGGATGGAATGATCAAGGAGCCTTTTCACGTAGAAATATCCAGAGCCCGATCGCTGCGATAACAGATGCAATCAGAAAATCCGAAAAGTACCCGATTCCAGTTACGATTACGCCGGTGAGCGCGGACCCTATTACAGCACCGAGGCTCTGAACAGCATTGTACGTCCCACTCACCCTCCCCCTCTCCTCTGGTTTTGAGAGGTTGGAAACGAGGGTTCCTGTTCCGACAGATATGAATGCCCATAACGCTCCCAGGGTAGAATACACTAAGAGCAGACCGACGAAAAGCAGTGGTCTGAAAGTAACAAAGGCTACGAGGGCTATTACAAGCGGAAAGATGAAGACCCTCGCGAGCACCGCCATCCTGACTATCCTTCTGTTCCCGAATTTCAGACTTGTCTGTCCTGAGAATCCGAATGTAATTGCGCCGAATAGATAGTTGCCGAGGAATATGATGAAATAGACCGATGAAGAAACGCCAATTGACCTAAGAAGAACAGGGAAAGCGACAAAAAAGAGCTGGAAACCTGTCATCATTATGAGGAAACCTAGAAGGATGAACTTGAGATCACGTTCAAGTTCCCTGAAATGAAAGTTGAAGTGGATAATCTGCGATGGCAGGTATCTTACCTTCTCTATAACCCTGAACGTCCTGATAGGTACTTCATCCCTCTTTACCTTATGACCGCTCTCGGGAATATAGAGGTACCCAAGCAGTGCAGACAGAACGTAAAAGGCAAAGGATATGACGTAAAGGTACCTCAGAAAGTGAACAGAAGGGTAAGCGCCCGTGAAGATTGATGCGAAGACTACGCCTGCAATGTTTCCATAGCTATTGTACTGCGAAAATTTTGAAATCTTCATTGACCAGTCTTTCCTTTCGGTCAGTTCCATGATCAGTATTGAAGAGACAGGAGTTACTGCACTACCGAGGAAACCTGAAATGAAAGAAATGACTATGAAATATGCCGTGTTAAAAGAAATTGCGAACAGGAGGGATGTTGCTGCAAGAGAAAAGAAGCCTATCTGGACGAAAATTCGCCTCTTGCCCATCCTGTCCGAGAGGCTTCCCCACACCATCAATCCGAAGATTGTTGCTACGGACGATACTATGACGTATATCGAATAATCTATGATACCACCTGCAAGTAATTCTGTTATGAAAAGTGGTGCTAACGGACTTGCAATTCCTGCAGACGTATTCATTGGGAAGTATGACAGGAACCACCTGTCTTTCCCTTGTGAGGTGGTCATTCAGGGGCTATAGCATACGAATATTATAATTTAAAGCCCTTTGCCTCCTGGCGGAACTGGTGGGATCCATTCTAATATCTGCCTGGAACTAGCACATCTCTTCCCATTTGAACTTCAGCGAAACGTCCATATTGTTCTTGAGGTAGAAACCTGTTACTTTGTTTGCGCACTTTATGGCCTCTCTCATCCCCTTGCCTCTGTAGAGGGCTGCATAAAGCGCGCCCCTGAACATATCACCTGCACCGAGTGTCGATCTAGCCGGCACCTTATCCGTTCCGATCAATTCATCCTTGAAAATTGCTCCCCTGTCGGCGAGAGTGACTATCGTCTTCTCGCTCTCAAGTTTAATGAATGAGGAAAGGTAGTTGAATTCATATTCATTCAATATGACAAGATCAGCAAGCCTTACTGCCTCTGTAAGCTTCTCCCTCTTCCACCTATAACGAATTTCCTGTCCTGGATCGAGGACATTTATACTCTTTGATCTTTTAATCAGATTCAGTATCCAGTCCGGGTTCGAACTAGCAAAATGGCAGTACGCACTGTCTATTTCATAACTCTTTCCCACCGCATTCATTGGTCCCTGAAGCATGAAGGCTATCTGTTTGTTCCTTGCATCTGCAATGTAACAGGTCGGTCCATCCTCCTCTGCCCGCTCGAGAGATAGTTTAAGGTTTTCATTTCTCAGTAAATTGAGCAGGTCCTCTGGGAATCTCCTGGAAACCCTCGATATGAGTTCAACAGGTGTCCCCAGGATTGAAGCATATCTGGCGATGTTTGCCCCTGTACCTCCTAGCTTCCTGTCCACGCCTTTGATTTCTTCGCTGCCAAATGAAGGAATCTCCTTCACGTCAAATATTATGTCTACATTTACATGTCCCACTACTGTCAGGAAGGTCATCCTGCGGGGTTACCATCCTCTTCCTTGTATCTTTTCGGATGCATCCATCTTCTCTACGTCCCTTCCTTTCATGCCGGGAAGGCCTTTGCTCATCTCGACCAGTATGGATGGGTCGTCCCACGCTGCCGTTGCCTGAACTATGGATGCTGCCATCTTATCCGGCTTTGAACTTTTGAATATTCCGCTTCCGACGAAAACGCCATCCACTCCGTGTTCCATCATCAGGACTGCATCAGCAGGCGTGGCGATACCGCCGGCTGCAAAATTTACAACCGGTAACCTCTTTGCCTTCTTGACCTCCTTCAGCACCTCGTGTATTCCTGATTTGATTTCACCATAAGTGTAGTTGCCGAATATGACGTCTTTGTCGCTGACGTTCTCCCTCTCAAACAATGCGCCCCTCACCTCCTTGATTAGTGTTTCGTAACTTTTAGAGATATTTGCCGCCATTTCCCACAACTCGTCATCATCAGCGAGCACTACTTCATTAATTCCCTGATTGACAAGTCTCACGTGTCTCACCGCCTCTATTATGTCCCCGGTGCCAGCTTCACCCTTCGTCCTTATCATAGCCGCACCTTCCCAGATTCTTCTCACGGCCTCACCCAGATTTCTTGCTCCACAGACGAATGGAATCGAAATTTCCTTTTTGTTGACATGGAAGAATGGGTCTGCCGGTGTGAGAACCTCTGATTCATCGATCATATCCACACCAAGTGCTTCCAGCGCCTTTGCCTCCGCGAGATGGCCTATTCTGACCTTTGCCATCACCGGAATCGTGACTGCGTCCACGATCTCCTTTATCTTAAGGGGGTCTGCCATCCTTGCAACGCCTCCCTCTGCTCTGATGTCGGCTGGCACCCTCTCCAGGGCCATAACAGAAATTGCTCCAGCACCCTCTGCTATTCTGGCTTGATCTGCATTCGTAACGTCCATTATCACCCCTCCCTTTGTCATTTTGGCAAATCCTTTCTTCAATAGCTCAGTTCCGTACTTCACCTTGATTTCAGTTGCCATAAATCTCTTATTACATTCTTCGAAATATACATTTCCAAATTTCGGAAATTTTAACTTCAAATGCGAATAAACTACTGAACCATTGCAACTTCACGGAAGTCGCGGTTTCGCATGTCTACCTGCTATCAGCAGAGGTAAATACGATGAGTGAACATTGCTGATACGAAAAATTAATGTCCCTTATAGGATAATGAAATGTGAAACTCATAAGAAAGGGTAAGGTGAAGGAGGTTTTTGATTTGGGCGAGAACCTTCTTTTTGTTTTCACTGATCAGATATCTGTATTTGACAAAGTCATTCCGTCCTTGATCCCGGACAAGGGTGAATCTCTCGCGAGGACATCTGCATACTGGTTCAGCAGGGCTTCAAAACTGAATATACCTAACCATCTACTTGAGTTCAGAAACGGGAAGGAAATGGTTGTGAGGAAGTTCGAAATCATCGAGGGCAGGGTACCGAAGGGAAAGAAGAATTACCTCATACCCCTGGAGTTTATAGTCAGGTACTACGTCGCTGGCTCCCTCCTTGACAGGATAGAAAGTGGGAAGACGAATTTCCGTGACCTTGGATTCAGGAATCGGCCAAAGCACGGGGACAAGATACCGGAACCCCTCTTTGAAATGACCACCAAGTTCGAAAAGACGGATAGATTGCTGGACCGCCACGAGGCAAAGCAGATAGGCGGTTTGGATGATTACGAAGTTGAAAGCATCAAGGAAACGATACTGAAGATGGACAATGAGATGAACAAAGAAACAGTTTCGAGGGGACTGATACACGCAGATGGAAAGAAAGAATTCGCTATGGATTCAGAGAGGAAACCCGTTCTTGTTGATACTTTTGGGACAGCGGACGAGGACAGGTTCTGGGAGAAGGAAGAGTATGAAAGGGATGGAATCCTTGTTGAGAGGAGCAAGGAATTTGTGAGGCAGTATTACAGGAGGATAGGCTATTATGACAACCTCATGAGTGCTAGAAACGAGAAGAGAGAAGAGCCTCCTATCCCTGCGCTTCCGGAGGAAATGATAAATGAAACTTCAGCACTTTACAGAAACCTATTCGAGAGGATTACCGGTCAGAAATGGGTCTGGCAATGAATTGTCTGTCAAACTGACAACCCTTAAATTTCAAAGCTTCCAGATGATTTATGGTGATAAGCAGGTATGTCATTAGGGCGTTCTATTCATTTCACACTCCTAATGCCTGTTCAAATGAAACTGAAAATTGATTCCTCATAAAGTCACCTTACCCCATTTTTCACCCAAAGAATAAATAAAATAAATCCCTTTTCTCGTGGGCGGAGGTTGCCGAGCTAGGTCAAAGGTGCCAGATTGAGGGTCTGGCTCCGTAGGGATCCGAGGGTTCAAATCCCTCCCTCCGCACTTGCTGTAATGGGAAAGACTGCTTATCGAGATTCTTTGATCATGAAATATGGGTTTTTACTGTAACCCAAGTCGTACACTATCTTGTTCGAAGTCTCTATTAGCTCAGAAATCTTCTCCCTTCTAATCTGAGCAAGGTTCTTACCTTTAGAATAGATCTTCTGGGTATTCATTATAAACTTTGGAAAACTGAGGAAGTCGCTTATGTACGAAGGCATCATCTTGAATATGAAATGCATTGCATTATCAAGCAGTTTCTCCTTTTCGTTGTCTAATTTGGAGCTTGAAAGTTTTCCTCTCAGATATTTGTAAATGTAGAAACTGTAACTTCCGTAGAACTGAGCTATCTGGTCGATGACCGGTCCAACTCTTGTTTTCATTACCGGGGTCAGGACGTCAAATCTGTCCCAGTCCAGTGTGAAGAGACTTTCGGTCCTAATTGCATCGTCAAAAACCCTTGTTCCTGGAAGGGGGGTGTATATGGAAAATTGAAGTGCATCTGCACCAGCTCGCGCAAGCTGTTTTGAAAAACGTATTGAAGTAAATATGTCCCTCATCCTTTCATATGGTGCTCCTATCATCATTCCAATGAGCACGATAATGCCGTTTCTTGATAAGATCTTCACTGCGTCAACTGACTGAGGGGTAAATTCCCCTTTATGCATTTTCTTTAGTATCTCTTCGCTACCTGATTCAACCCCAAGAAAAGATATCTTCATTCCTGCTTTTGCCCCGAGTTCAATCAGGTCCGGATTTTTGCTTGTCACATCCGCTCTCATTTGGACTATCCATCTTGTTCTCAAGTCTTCCTGAAGAACCCTATTAAACATTTCTCTTCTGTGCTTTACATTTGGGTAAACAACGAAAATATCGTCAGTGAAAAAAATCCAATCATAACCAAATTTTTTCGCCGTTTGCATCTCCTCAATAATTCTATCGTTTGATTTATTCCTCCACTTATTTCCCCAGGTGGGAGTAACTGAACAGAAATCGCAAGCATATGGACACCCCCGGGAGGTTTCAATACACATCACTTTATCGTTATTACCGAATACCTTGAATGTATATTTTGACGCATCTAGTAATTCCATTGGAGGAAGAGGAAGCGAATCAAGGTCTACTATGAGGGACCTCGGAGGTGTTCTTATGAATTTGTCCCCGTCCTTGTAGACTATGCCTTTGATCTTATCAAATGTAGTTCCATCTGCAACGGCGTTACCTATTTCAAAGATAGTTTCATCTCCCTCTCCTATGACAGAGATATCAAAACCGTCTCTCAGTATTTCCTTCGGTAGGAACGTCGCATGGTGCCCCCCTGCAACAAGAACTGTATCTGGCTTCATTTTCTTTATACCCCTCGCAATATAGCCGGCATTGTTATGTGCAGCAGTCGCGTGCAGGGTCACACCGACGATGTCTGGATGGTACTCAACAGACCTTTCAATGGTCTCGTCCAGGGTCATTCTCTCCCCTTCCATGTCTATTATCTTGACGGTAGATCCTTCGATTCTCATAAGCTCACCTGCAAGGGTGAGTAAACCGAGGGGGGCTGGCAGGAACCCCCATTTTGACAGGTATGCACTTCCTGTCTTATTACTTGGACGAATGAGGACCGTTCTTAGGGGCATCTTTTTAGCAATCTCACACATTTTATAAGACTTTTCTAGCTGCTGGATAGACATGCGATGGCAAATGTTCAGGTTTCGGTTGCATGCATGGGAAAATTTTCGTCAGAACCGCAGAACGTAGAAATATTCTAGCACTACGACAACGACCAGCAAGAAGAGCGTTTCGACAATGCCAACAATCCTAACCTTCCTTGCAACGAGGGCAACAGGGATCCTTCCGAGAGAAATGGCAAGAATGCCGAACAAAGGGTTCAGGAAGAAAAGGAACGGGGGGACGATGTTATAAATCAGCAGAACTCTTCTTCGCTTAATCACCGACATGACAGTGAATTCAGAGCCAAGCATGAAAACAAATAATGAAGCAACAAGGAGTAGACCGCCGGCATTCATGCTTCCGAACGCTAGGACAAAGAGAAAAGAATAACCGAGCATGCCGAGACCATTCCCCAGTTGAGGTATCTTCCTCTGTACCAAGAACAACCTTGCAATGTAGACGAAGAGAAAAATAGCAAACGGTATAATCAAGGAAGCGTCCAGGAAAATATCTATTAGAGAAAAAGCACCTATCAATATCATCCACAAAATATCGAGTCCTTTCCTCAATGCGGTCCTGAAAGGGACATCGTATAGAAAAAGTCCCATCCAAACCGGTAACCAGTAGAGTATGATTAGGAAGTTATGTGAGAGAATTATTCCCGAAAGGATGGATGATGCACCCAGAATAGTGGAAGTAGCAACATTCCCATGTTCTACTGGTTTTCTCGTGAGAAGGTAACAATTGAAAGATTAAATTTTTAGTGTTCGGAAAGAGTGGGAGTTCTCTGAGAGGATTTGACAAATATCTCTAACAGAGATGAACACATTAAAGTAAAACAAATTTCACTTAAGTTATTAAAATAGATAAAGTTCTTATAAAACTTTACTTATTGCCCATAGTGAAGGTTTCAATATCTCTAGACACCAGAATATTCCCGCCTGCAGAAATCAAGAAGATAGAGATGATAGAAAACAGGGAGCTTCTGAACTTCATCACCCATTACGTGAGCATCACCTACCCTTCCTCCGTCTTCGTCGTGACGGATTCTCCCGAAGACTATGAGTTCATAAAGCAGAATTCCCTGAGGGCCGGGGAGGAAAAACCCCTCAACTCAAAGGATCATACATACCACTTTGACAATTATCTTGATCAGGCAAGAGACAAAGAAAATACCAAGGTGCTGACTGTTGGCGGAAGGAAACTACCGTTCGTAAATACGATGGAAAGGGAAGAGGGGCTCAGAGAGATGGAAGTTCTCATGAAGGGAACAATGAAAGGAAGAACCATGCTAATAGGATTTTTTTCGTTGGGCCCGATTGATTCCCCACTATCTTTGAAGGCTGTTCAGATAACAGATTCTTTTTACGTTATGCACAGCGAAATGATGTTATACAGAACTGCTTATAACTACTTCGCAAGCAACCCCGATATAGAGTTTCTGAAGTTTGTTCACAGCCAAGGAGAAGTTGATGAAAGGAAAACTAGCAAGAATATCAAGGACCGGAGGATATATTTTGACCTTGAAGGGAATTCGAGTCTTTCCGTGAACACCCAGTATGCAGGAAACACCATCGGACTTAAGAAACTCGCATTCAGAATAACGATCAACAAATCGATGAAAGAGGGATGGCTCGCAGAACATATGTTTCTGATGGGAGTCAACGGACCTAGAGGGAGGGTAACTTACTTTACGGGCGCCTTTCCATCGGCATGCGGTAAAACATCTACCTGCATGGTCCCTTCAGAAAAGTTAGTGGGTGACGACCTAGTTTTTATAAAAGAGAACGGAGGAATCCCAAGGACAATCAACCTGGAATCCGGAGTATTTGGCATTATAGATGGAATCAATGAAAAGGATGACAGTACAATATGGAATGTTCTGCACGGAGACACCGAAGTAATATTCTCAAATGTCCTTGTCAAAGATGGAATGCCTTACTGGAACGACATGGGAATACCCATTCCGGATTCAGGAGAAAACCACAGTGGCAAATGGAGGAAAGGAAATAGGGATGAAGATGGCAAAGAGATCCCGCCTTCTCACAAGAACGCAAGGTTCACGGTAAGGCTAAGTTCATTTCCCGGATTGGACATGGAGGCACTTGAAAGCCGGGAGGGAGTGCCTGTGGGTGGAATAATATTTGGTGGGAGAGACAGTGATACTTGGCCGCCGGTATGCGAATCCCTCAACTGGAACCACGGCATAATAAACAAGGGGGCAAGCATAGAGTCAGAAACTACTGCCGCGTCAATAGGGAAAATGGGAGTAAGAGCATTCAATGCAATGTCCATAATGGAATTCCTCTCAGTCGATCTGGGGGAATACCTCGAGAATTACCTGAATTTCGGAAGGAAACTGACGAAGAAACCGCTTATATTCGGGGTCAATTATTTCCTGAAGGAAAATGGAGCTTTCCTGAACGACAAAATAGATAAATCGGTTTGGCTGAAGTGGATGGAACTGAGGGTCCACAGGGAGGCGGATGCAGTACCTACGCCTATAGGATTCTTGCCGGTCTACGAGGATCTCAGAAAGTTATTCAGAAGTGTACTCAACAAGGAGTATGGGAAAGAGGAGTACGACCGAGAATTCAGCATAAGGGCAGCAAGGCTGATAGAGAAGAATGAAAGGATCAGAAGAATATATTCAGAAATCAAGACAACTCCAAAGCAGGTATTTGAAGAGATTGACGGTGAAACTTCACGTCTAAGGGAAGCGCAGAAGAAGTTTGGTGATAACATTTCGCCAATCAAGTTCCTCATGTAGTACGAATAGTTAAGCAGTCACTTCACTGGCGTTTTATATTTCGTAGAGGGGAATGACCCTATAAAGTTCATCTGAACAACTGTGATCTCCCTAGCCTCTCAGCATTTTACTTGCCTGAAGAAATCTTTTCTGTCTGATGCTCAGGAATGGAACGGGCCCGAGGGGATTTGAACCCCTGACCTACTGGTTAAGAGCCGGTCGCTCTACCTGACTAAGCTACGGGCCCAGAGCTAGGTATGCCTTTCCGAACATAAATATTTCCAGCAATTAGGTTCAGTATCTGAAAATTGATCAAATTCGAACGCTGCAATGGCGGTCTAGTCCACAATTTATCATTCGCCGATTACGTTTCCTCTTTCAAGTATAGAAGCTATCTCAGGTCTTAGGATTTCTTTCGGGATTTCTTGACCAGTTTTCAGTAGTTCCCTGATTTTGGTCTGGCTGATTACCAATCTATCCTCGCTTGGGTGTGGGCAAACATTCTCCGACGTAATTCCCATGCACTTCTTGCAGTAGAATGTGTCCTTGAATTTCAAGGGCTGAATACCGACGTCGATTTCGTCAAATATTTTCTGTGCGGCAAAAGGATCGTAGAAGTTTCCAACTCCAGCCTGATCCCTGCCTATGATGTAATGCGTGGCTCCAAAATTTCTCCTAATTATCGCAAGAAATATCGCAGCTCGAGGACCAGCATATCTCATAGTTATTGAGAAGGAACCTAGCATTACCTTCTCCATCCTGTGATAATTCTTTATAAGAGTTTCATAGGAATCTAGAATGATATCGGCTCGGTAATCTCCCTTCTTCAGCCTACCTACAACGAGATGGATGAAAAGTCCGTCTATTCCGGGCATTTCTAGGGAGACCTTCTGAAGATATTCGTGTGCCACGTGAGGCGGATTCCTGGCCTGATATGCAACAACGTTCTTCCACCCATTCTTACTGAACTCCTCCCTCACCTCAGACGGATGTTTTTCAAATTTTCCTCCTGGCAGTGATGCTTCCCTGTATATCTTGACTTTACCTGAAATCGCATAATCTCCGTACTTCTGGAACAAGTCCTCGACATTCGGGTGTTTCAAATCGGTTGTTCCATAAATGGACTTAGCAATCTCCTTCTTACTCAGATGAAATTTTGTCTCTACATTCATTATTCCGTAGGGAACCTTCGTAGCATCCAAAAGTGATATCTGGTCCCCTGTTTTTACGGTGTCGTAGACGTCCTTTCCGACAGCAAAAATAATTGGCATCGTCCAGGGGAGACCATCCGTCAGAGTTCTGGACTTCAGAACCCCATCAATTTCATCTTCACCCATGAACCCCTCAAGGGGGCTGTACGATCCATCCCCGATCTTCAGGGAATCATAGAAGAAATCTATAAACGGCTCAACGCTTATCATGTCTTTCATGTCGTCAATATGTTTCTCTTGGTTGTTCAAGTCCAGTGATACCTTAAGCTTTCCTCCGTAAGGTGTGTTTACCATAGCCTAGTCAGAAGTCGATAATACATCTACATTTCCATAATTAAGGGTAATTATAAGACTCAATATGCCTCTCCTTGGTCTGAAATCCAGACATGGGTATTTCTCAATTTAACTTGCAAGACGAAAGAAACTATATGTTGTTGTCTCCGTTCCTGACAGAAATGACTCTCATATGGTGGGTTATATTTTTCATTGACCTGCTTTTTGCAGCTGGCTTAATGTCGACTTATATTAGCAGAAACGACTACAAGAAACAGTTTGTGGCCAGTTACAGCAAAACGGAATACAAAACCAACCCTTTGGTAATAATACCCGTGAAGGGGGTGGATTATGGACTTGAACGGAACCTTCGGTCCATCATGAACCAAGATTATGGGCCATTCGACGTTGTTGCTGTCGTAGACAGTGATGATGATCCATCTGTTGAATTCCTGAGAAAGGTGGGAATCAACTACATGCTTTCATCTACTGTTTGCGCAGGATGCAGCGGCAAGGTCAGGGCAATTCACTCGGCTCTCGTCAAGCACCCAAACTATGGCTGTTACGTCATAGTTGATTCTGACGTCATGGTATCCCCTTCCTGGCTATCGAAACTCTTATCTCCACTTTCCAGTCAATCAGTCGGAGCTTCCACGACTTTCCCAGTCTTTTATCCTGAAGGCGGATTCTGGAGCAAGATGAAGATGTACTGGGGCCTGGTAGGGCAGTCCATGATGGAGTCCAACCTTACGAAGTTTGTTTGGGGTGGATCGATGGCGTTCAGGAGGGACCTGTTGGACGATGAGTCTCTGAAGATGTTTTCCGAATCCCTCTCCGACGACATAGCCATACTGCAAATTACCAGAAAGAAAGGACTAGCTATAAGCTACGTTCCTGAATCCAGGCCCCAGATTCATTCGACGGATAATTTCAGGACGTTTATGGAGTGGTCGAACCGCCAGACAGCCTTTTCCATATATTCCAGCAGGAAGGTCTTTGCCTTCGGGATTACGTATTATACTATCTGGATTTACATCCTATTCTCTGCAATATTCCTCTCTACCCTCGAGAGTCCCATATTCCTCATCCTCCTCCTTCCCTTCTTCTACAACTCCGTGAACAGCCAGAGGAAAGTGCCCGTCAGAGTGTGGTACTTCCTCTTTCTTACTTTCCTTCTCCCCTTCGTTTACGTCTGGAACCTGATCTCCGGCCTGACCTTGAAAGAGGTAGTCTGGAGAGGGACAGTTTATTCCCTTTCCAGGCGGTCCTGACTCAATCGTCGACTGGTAAAAATAATTAGTTCCTGTTGCAATTTCAGGCATGGGCCAGAGAGCTTATCGATGTGAACTCCTTCCTCTGCTCAAGGCCGTATCTCTTGACCTTCGCTATATCGAGCCCTCTCTTCCTTGCAATGTCCTCCACCACCTTCATCATTAGGTACCCGCCGAAATAAATTATCGCACCAGTGCCGGCCCTAACTACGATATTTCCTGAGCCTTCAGACTTTCTCCTCGCCGCCATCTTGGCAAGGTGCCTGTATGAAGCGTAGTAAACGGCCAGTTCGGCTTCATTCAACAAGTCAGTGTCGAACTTCTTGGATGACAGCCTGCCCATCGGTACATTCTGCAATGGAGTAACAGTGAACTCGAAATCTCGTCCGTCCGCTATCCTAGAATTGCTCAACCTGTTCACCATTGCCACTGTATCCCATAAGTCCTCGTCAGTTTCATCTGGCTGTCCTACTTGGAGGGTAAAAGCCGACCTCCAGTAATTCTTAGTCTCGTTATAAACGCCCTGCCAGACTATTTCCTCCCAGCTTCCATCTGGTCCAATTCTCAGTGGCATGGTCTTGTTTGGCATATGCTTTTTTGCGAGAATTTCGCTTCCCGTCTCAAGGCCAGTCTGAATTCCAATCCAGTTATCCGGGCCAGCCCTCACAGTTCGCGAAAGTTTTTCCATGAGTTCTGGGAACCCGGATGGTATTGATATCCTACCGTGGGTAGGGTTGGTTCCTGAAACGCCCGGTATGTCCATGACCATCTTGAACATGCCCAGGAGTTCGTCCTCATTTGGCCTGAAGAAATTATCATGCTTGTATCCCCAAATATCGTCGGAATGAAGCCACGCGTGGGTCGTTCCACCCTTCTTCAGGTTCACCTCTATTTCGCTCTTAATCATATCAAGGGAGTAGTACCGAAGGGGTCGGAGAGTGACTTCGCAGAAATCACATCCAATGCCGCATCCCCTCATAACCTCAACCATCCCTTTCACTGCAGGGTTAACTATCAGAGGAATCTCTTCCAGCTTCGGATACAGTTTTCCAGTCAGGGCTCGCGATAAGATTTTGCTGTCTTGCTTGTATTTTCTATTGAACTTTTCGTCGTATTCCATATAACCCTTGTAGAAGAGCTTCTGGTCTATTTCATCAGTGGCAACCTGTTCAAATAGTTCTGGGAGAATGTCGTCTGCCTCTCCACTGAATGCATAATCTATTCCCTCCCTGTCAAGCTCCTCCCTCATCTGGAAGAATTCCAGAACCCCTGGACCTCCAACAAGTAGTTTTGCCTTCTTTCCCTTTCTCGCAGCATTGATCCGCTCTATAAGAGCCTCCCACTCCTTCCTTACCCACGCATAGGGGTCTCCTCCGAAGAGTACTGCATAACTCATAGTAGTTGGTCCGAGACCCAGAGGGTCCATGGTACTGACGCCTATAACCTCAGTATCGTCACCTATGGCATTTTCGATACCTTCGTTCTGTGCAACGTATATATCTTCTCTCCTGTTTTTCTTGAGGAGAGAAGCCTCTACTTTTCTAACTGCGTAAGTGCTGTAAATGGGCTGACCATCGCTCTGACTGGGGTACGGGGGACCCTTGAGGAAATTGTAAATTGGAGCGGGTACTTTTGTGACCGGCGCACCTGACAGGAAATCGAGTAGGGGAAAGTCTCTGTAACTATACATCAGTGTGTTGTCAGATATCAGAACATACTTAGCCAACCAATCTACCCCTTATTGCGCAAGGAATTCCATTGCCGTTAATTAATTTTTTCTCATTATTGCGTCGAAAATACAGCCGCAGTCGGTGGAAAGATTTGCTGATTTTCTTTCAATTGCAAAATACTTTTATTCTCTCAATCATACAGGCGTGATATTAATGGTTACTACCACTGATGGGCTGTTTGCCATTGCCGCTTCCATCGCCATGGCAGGTGGTCTTATAGGAACAGGCATGGCACAGAGCGGAATAGGAGCCTCAGGAATGGGAGTCATAGCCGAAAAGCCAGAGAAATTCGGTCAGGTACTCTTTTTCTTCGTTATACCTGAGACGCTGTGGATAATCGGTTTTGTTCTTGGTCTGATCCTGCTCCTCCACATATTGTGAGCTCATGCCCCTGGAGGAGATTCTGAACAGGATAGAGAGCGAGACCCAGAAGGAAGAAGAAGCAGTAATTCTGCAAAGCAGAGAAGAGGCGAAAAAGATACTTGCGGATGCTGAGAAACAGGCGGATCTAATTTATGATTCATTCCGAAGGAGAGCCATCGAGGATGCAGACGCAATGAAAAGAAGGATGATCTCCTCCTCCACACTGGAGGGAAGGATGAGACTTGAGAAAGCTATAGAGGATATTGAAAATGAATACCTGCAGAAACTGACCGAAAGAATAGCGGAATTCAAAGGTTCCGAAGAGTATTACAGTTTTCTCAAACGCAAGATTGAAGTTGCTTCTGATATGCTGGGGCCAGGATCGGTAGCATATGTAAATACCGCAGATGAGAGGAGATTGAAGGAAATGGGCATTTCATTTCAGGTTGTGCCAATGGACGTGGACCCGCTGGGTGGAGCCATCGTGACAACTTCAGATGGAAAGCTCGTCGTGGATCTTACATTCAAGGAGATTCTGAGGGAGAAGAGGGAGAAAATTCTGAAACTTGTCAGGGATTCCATCAGGTGATAATTTGCTGAACTCATACGGTCTGCCCTACGGAAGCCTCAAAGTCTCTAAGACTCAGTTCCTGAAGAGGACGGAATATGAAGAGATGCTGAGGTTGGCAGCCCCGGCAGATTTCATTTCCTATCTTGGGGAGAAGGGATACAGCCAGGATCTTTCGCTAAATTCTGCAAATTACCAGGGAATTGACCTGCTAGAGGCATCAAACAACAGCCACCTTTCAAGGATCAATAAGTATTCCCTCTCTGTGACGCCGCAGAACGGGAAGGATCTGATTGTGTCGTACCTTACCAAGTGGGATATACACAATATAAAGACGATACTGATCTCGAAGAACCTTAACCTGAAGATCGAGGAAACAGAAAGGCACCTGATCTCGGAGGGTAACGCACCGCTCGGAATTTTCGCAGGTCTACTGGACCATAATGACTACAGGAATATCCTGTCCATGGATGGTGTTGAAGACATAGTTTCATACACACTCAAGTTTGGATACGGGAAGGTATTGCTCTCTTACCTGGACGAATACAGGAGAACCAACAACATTTCCTCACTCCTCCTTTCGCTCGACCTATATTACTACGACATGATGAAAGAGAAATTCAGGTTTTACACTGGAACAGAAGGCCCCATATTCAGATTCATTAGGAAGACAATAGATGTGAAAAACATTATGACTATACTCAAGTCGATCGAATACTCTTCGATGGAGAATATTTCCGCCTACATAATTTCAGGAGGGAGCCTTCCACAACAGTCAATAGACGACCTGACCAAAAGTGGATCGGTCGAAGAGGTTGTCCAGAAACTGAAGGGGTACAGCGACCTATCGAAAGGGTATGATTTCTACAAGAGGAGGGGATCGCTTGTAGGAATAGAGGGAGAGCTGAACAGGAACGTCTACTGGGAATTTATCAGTACACTCGAAATGTCTTCCCTCTCCCTCAATAATATAATCGCATTTCTTCTGAGGGCTGAGGCGGAATGGAAGGACATCAGGAATCTAGCCTTCAGTAGGTACTATGGCATAAACGAGGAAACGATTAAAATGACGACTATAAACCTGGGGTGAAAATAGGTGGATGAAAAGGGTAAATTCGGAAAAATTGCTTTTATAGGGGAGAGGGAACTTTCCATAGGATTCAAGCTAGTGGGAATCGAGGACGTCTTCGTTTCAGACTCAAAGACATTCCCTGAATTGCTGAAAGAACTTTACTATTCGGGAAAATATGGCCTCATACTCGCATCGAACACTTTTGCAGGGAGCTTGGATAGAAAGTTCTTTGGAATGCTAAGCGTATCGGTATCTCCTCTTGTTGTGTTTGTTCCAGTAAACCCCACGGGAGAAGAAGAGGGCATTTCCGATCTTGCGAGGAGAGTCCTTGGAATAAAGATGGATTTAGGAGGAATTTGAATGGGAAAAATTTTAAGAGTTGCGGGGCCGGTAGTTATCGGCGAAGGCGTAGACGGTGCAAAGATGTACGACGTTGTCAGAGTCGGCGAGATGGGACTCGTTGGAGAGATAATAAAGATGGAGGGGGATAAATCCACCATACAGGTTTATGAGGACACCAGCGGGATAAAACCCGGTGACAAGGTGGAATCAACCCTCAGGCCACTATCAGTTCTACTTGCACCTGGAATACTGACATCAATATACGACGGCATACAGAGACCACTGGATGTTATAAGGGCTCAAACCGGGGATTTCATCAGGAGGGGGTTGTATCCGGATCCCGTGGACATGAAGAGAAAGTGGAATTTCATTCCTACCGTCAGGAAGGGTGATCGTGTTACCGCCGGGGATGTTATAGGAAAGGTGAAGGAAACGTCAATTATCGACCACAGGATAATGGTACCACCTGGACTTGAGGGGGAAATTACGGAAATATCAGAGGGGCAGTTCAGCCCGGCAGAAGCTGTCGCTCATATCTCCTCAAAATCTGGGGTACAGGAACTTCCGCTTGGACAGTACTGGCCGGTTCGTTCCCCAAGACCCGTCGTCAGGAAACTTCCCCCGGAAATTCCCCTCATAACCGGGCAAAGGGTCATAGACACTTTCTTCCCCGTGGCGAAGGGTGGGACTGTTGCTGTTCCTGGCCCGTTCGGATCAGGTAAATGCGTGACAGGCGATACTCCGGTCCTTCTCGGAAATGGTTCCCTGATTGCAATAGAAGAACTATACAACAGGTATGAGAAGGTTGCAAGAAGGGTGGATGAAGGACAGGGAGAATATCTGGAGCTCCCAGAGCCAATCGATTTATTTTCGTTCAATCAGAACAGGATTGTAAGAAGCAAATCTTGGATAATATACAGGGGAAGAAGCGACGCCGTGATCAGAGTCAGGACCAAGTCAGGAAGAGAGGTGAGGGTGACCCCGGTGCATAAATTATTCAGGTTGAATGAGGAAGGTCAAATGGAGGAAACCATGGCCAAGGACCTCTCTGTCGGAAATCACATACTTTCCGCAAGGAAGGTTTCCATCGAAGTGGATGACAAGGATATAGATCTCTATGATCTGGCATCACTGCGTGTTGAGGACAGGGATCTTAGGTCTGAAATAGCGTTGCTACTTAAGCAGGCTGAGTCACAAGGGGTGGATATAGACATTCCAGATTATGCAAAGAGAGCTCTTAAGAGAAGATCCGGGGCGATCAGGCCCAAACTCGAATGGATCAGAGCCATATATGAGAAAATGGCGCTTCCGCTGCCATACCCTAGACTCATGGGTTGCGAGAGGGGAAGCAGCAAGGTAAACCTGCCAAAGAAGGTTAGTGAGGAACTTGCGGAATTCATTGGTTATTATGTCTCGGGCGGCTACATCAGGGGAGAGGAGACAGTTGTTTTCACCAACCCTGACGAGGACCTTCTTAAAAGATATGTTGAGCTGACGAACGATCTATTTAGCCTCAAGGCAAAAGTGCAGCATGACCACCACCGCTATCCGTACGTTCTGACGCATAGTGCAGTTCTTGTGAAATTCCTGGACTACATAGGAGCCGGCAGATCCGCCTCTGTCAAACAGATCCCTGCCCTTCTCCTATCCTCCAGCCAAGGAAGTCTCAATGCATTTCTCCAAGCATATTTCGTCTGCAGAGGTTCGTTCCATGAAGGAAGTGTGGAGCTTTCAACTGCAAGCGATCGCCTGATGACCCAGATTTCATACCTGCTGACAAGACTTGGAATAATCCACACTCTAGAAAGGGAAGTTGACGGAAAGACATACCGTGGAATTTACATCCGGGGGAGCCGCGATCTTCAGGTTTTTGCTTCTGCACTAAAAGGGGAGCATCGGAAGGTCGTCATGGTACGAGAACATGCTGCTATTGAGGGATTTACAGCTGCCTCCTCAGATCGTAATCCAGAGTTCAATGGCTTTTTGCCTGAAATGTACAGGAGTACAGCCCATCGTGCGTTGCAGGAGAGCGATGGTGAAGCATTCATCTATGGGCCTAGTCCCGGGCATTTCGATATGGATGCCATCCCGAATTTCATGCGGATGGGGGAGGGGTACTCTGAGGTGCAAGTAGCGGAGCTTGATGAAATTGCAACTGCAACTCAAGACCACGTCTACTATGACGAGATAACCAGCATTGAAGTGGAAAACGGTCCTTTCACCGTCTATGACGTGTCTGTTCCCGACGACGGAGAGAATTTTGTCGGCGGCTTTGGGGGGATAATACTTCACAACACCGTGGTTCAGCACCAGCTCGCAAAATGGGCAGATTCAGATGTTGTCATCTACGTGGGATGTGGGGAAAGAGGAAACGAGATGACGGAGATACTTACGACATTCCCAGAGCTCACAGATCCAAAGACTGGAAGGCCGCTCATGGAGAGGACCATCCTCATTGCAAACACATCAAACATGCCAGTTGCTGCGAGGGAAGCGAGCATTTACACTGGAGTCACCATGGCAGAATATTTCAGGGATATGGGGTACAATGTGGCACTAATGGCCGACAGCACCTCACGATGGGCAGAGGCACTGAGGGAGATTTCAGGCAGGCTGGAAGAGATGCCCGGAGAGGAGGGGTATCCTGCATATCTGGGAAGGAGGGTGGCTGAGTTTTATGAAAGAGCAGGAAATTCAGTTGTGCTAGGACAAAACGAAAGAACGGGATCTGTGACGATAATAGGAGCAGTATCCCCGCCAGGTGGAGACATCTCCGAACCCGTCTCCCAGAATACGCTGAGAGTCACAAGAGTCTTCTGGGGGCTTGACGCATCTCTTGCCCAGAGGAGGCACTTTCCCTCTGTGAACTGGCTTACGAGCTACTCCCTCTATTCAGAGGAAGTAAGGAAGTGGTTCGAGAAGAATGTTTCAGAAGAGTGGCATACGGAATATTCGAAGAGTATGGCAATTCTCCAGGAAGAAAGCGAGCTGCAAGAGGTCGCCCAGCTCGTCGGATACGACGCACTACCTGAGAATGAGAAGGAAGTCCTAGACGTTGCAAAATCAATAAGGGAGAATTTCCTCCAGCAGAGTGCATTCGACGAAGTCGACACATACTGCTCCCTGAAAAAGCAATTCCTGATGCTCAAGTCGATCCTCCAGATGGATCAGCTGGAGAAATATGCGGTATCAAAGGGGGCAACAGTTTCGGAGCTGAGCTCCCTTCCATACAGAGAGAAACTCTCTAGATTCAAGGAGGTAAGGGAGGGGGACGTGGAACAGTATTTCAATTCGCTCTTGAAGCAGATGGACGAAGAGATAAAGGGGAGGGCAGATAAATTATGAGTTCGGATATCAGGTACAAGACAGTTTCCAGGATAGCAGGGCCACTGCTTTTCGTGGAGAGGGTGCAGAATGTCGGGTACAACGAAATGGTTGAAATTACGCTCCCCAACGGGGAGAGGAAGACCGGACAGGTCCTCGAAGCAAGGAAGGGGCTGGCGATCGTCCAGATATTTGGCCCGACCACTGGTCTTGATGTCGACAGAACGACAGTACGTTTTACGGGAGAGATAGCCAGGATCCCGGTCTCTGATGAGATGATAGGCAGAGTTTTCAACGGACTTGGCGAACCTGTGGACGGAATGGGGGCGTTAATTTCTGAAGAGAAGGTGGAGATAGTAGGAAATGCAATAAACCCATATTCAAGAGAGGAACCGTCAGAATTTATCCAAACTGGCATCTCGACGATAGATGGAATGAACACACTTGTAAGAGGGCAGAAGCTTCCACTTTTCTCGGGATCCGGCCTCCCCCACAATAGACTTGCGGCACAGATCGCAAGGCAGTCGAAGGTTTTGAGTTCTTCAGAGGGGTTTTCGATCGTTTTCGCTGCAATGGGAATAACGTCGGAGGAGGCTAACTTCTTCATTGACGAATTCAGGCGGACAGGTGCACTGATGAGGTCGGTCCTCTTCCTGAACCTAGCATCCGATCCGTCGATGGAGAGGACGATCCTCCCGAGGGTCGCCCTCACTGCAGCGGAGTACCTCGCATATGAAAAGGAGATGCACGTTCTTGTCATCCTTACAGATATGACAAATTACGCAGAGGCACTCAGGGAAATATCTGCTGCAAGGGAGGAGGTCCCTGGAAGGAGGGGTTATCCGGGTTACCTTTATACTGATCTATCAACAATTTACGAGAGGGCCGGAAAAATTAAGGGGAGGAATGGCTCCATAACACAGCTTCCCATCCTTTCCATGCCCTCTGATGATATGACTCACCCCATTCCTGACCTCACTGGGTATATCACTGAAGGGCAGGTGTTTGTGAGCAGGGAACTGCATAGGAGGGGCATATATCCTCCAATCAACGTTCTCCCCTCCCTCTCAAGACTGATGAACCAGGGAATCGGAAAGGGAAGAACCAGGGAGGATCACAGGGGGGTTGCAGATCAGCTTTATTCCGCATATGGAAGGGGAACAGACCTGAAGAGCCTCAGCGCGATAGTGGGGATGGAGGCACTTGGAAAGGAAGACAGAACCTACCTTGAGTTTGCTAACCAGTTTGAGGCGAAATTTGTCAATCAGGGATACAACGAAGACAGAAGCGTGGAAGCTACTTTGGATAAGGGATGGGAACTACTGTCAACCCTGCCTGAGATGGAAATGAACAGGGTAAAAAGAGAATACATCCAGAAGTTTGGAAAATGGGTGAAATAATTTGGAAATTTCAAGCATAAGACCTACAAGGATGGAGCTTCTGAAGACAAGAGGGAGGATCAGACTGGCCAAGCGCGGTCTAGATCTCCTTAAGCTGAAACGCTCCTCCCTGATCCTCGAATTCTTCAAGGTTGCAAGGGAAATCAGAGGGATGAAGGAGGACGTCACAAAGAGCATAGAGGAGGCCATGGCGAGCGAAAGGCTTGCAGAGATCATGGCAGGCGAATTGGAGATTGAAAACACGGCATACTTTCAGCCACATCTTAGGGTGGACATTGAGGCGAAGAATGTGATGGGGGTAAAGATACCGGAGGTCAGTATGACGAGGGGAGAATCTTTCATGAACAACCTCTACGAGATCATATCGCTCCCCACCTCCCTCATGGAAACAAGGGAAAGCTTCAAAGACCTCTTGAACTATCTGATGGTAATAGCAGAGAAAGAAATTGCTATGAGAAAGCTGCTTATTGAAATAGACAAGACGAAGAGGAGAACGAATTCGATCGAGAACGTCCTTATACCCAGACTTAATGAAACGGCAACCTACATCAAGATGAGACTAGACGAGATAGACAGGGAGACGTTCATAACACTCAAGATGATTAAGGAGAAGATGGAGGAAAGGGAGGAGGCAGATGTATAATTTCGCAAACCCGGCTCAGAAGAGGTTTTTCATTATCACAAGGATCGCAATAGTCGTGAATGTTTTCATCCTCATGATTGCAGTTTTCATAGTACTGAAGGTGTTGTTATGAGCACAGATATAGACACTCTTAAAGTGATAAGGCAGAAGGAGATGGAAGCCCAGGAAAGGGTCAAGAAGGCATCTGATGACGCAAAGAAGATAGTAAATGATGCCGTCGAGAAGAAGAAGGAGATCCTGAAAGAGGCAGAGGCAGTTGCAAGAAGGAATTACGAAGAAAAGGTCAAAGAGGAGATGAATTCAGCAAACCTTGAAGCAAAGGAGATAGAAAGAAGATTCGAGGAGCAGATAGAGAAGTTGAAGAGGAAGATATCTAAGGAAGTGCTCGACAAAATCATGGAGACGATACTGGAATGAGGGAATGAAATGCTTACACCCATGAAGATGGCAAGGACGAGAATTATTTCCCACAAGGCGAACGAGGAGAAAATACTCTCGGCCCTCCATGATATGGGGATTTTTCAGATCGAACCAGTTTCACTGACGTCAGAGATGATCAGGCCTCTGCCCGCGGGTGAATCGTATGCAAAGCTCAGCGAGCTTGCGAGAAAGGTCAGGGGACTCGAATCATTGATGATTCCAAGAGAGGTTGAAGGGAAGATACTCTTCAAGGATGTAAAGGAGCTAGTCAGTGCTGCTGAAAACATTGGCATTTACGACAGGGTCAGAGCATTGAGGGACAGGGAATCATCGGCGTTGTCCGCCCAGAAAATAATCCGGGAAAAGATATCGATTCTGGAAAAGATGTCATTTTACAGGGGTGATCTTGCACTGCTCAACGGACCGAGACTGACATCCTACCTCATCAAAGATGGAGAGGGACTCTCAAACAGGTTGATGGCCATAAAGGATGCGATGGTGATAAGCGGAGGTGATTACCTTATAGCTGTGATTCCGAAATATTCTGAATCACAGTTTGCTGATACTATAAAGAGCGAGAAGATTGATCTCTCCCCGGTACCTAATGAAACAAGGGAGGTTTCCGTGGCACTTGCAGAGGAAAGGGAAAAACTGAAGAAAATAGAGGGGGAGATTGAGGAGGTGAGGAACGAACTTGGAAAAATATCAGATGATAAGTTCGGCGAGGTTGCTGCTATAAGGGAACAGCTCGATATCGAACTGAAGAAGATAGACATCTCATCCAAGATATCAGGAACAGAGCGATCGCTCGTGCTTGAAGGTTGGGTCCCTGTAATAAATTACGAGCCCATGAAAAGTGTACTCTCCTCTATAACTGACGGGGAGATAATCATCGAGAAAATTGATACTGATGAGATTCCACCGACTGCACTGAAGAACCCAAAGAGGATCCGGCTCTTCGAATTTTTCATCCGCTTCTACTCTCTTCCGCAGTCGGTCGAGATCGACCCAACGCTTGTTTTTGCACTAATCTTCCCTATATTCTTCGGATTCATGATCGGTGACGTTGGATATGGGGCCACGATCCTAGCGATATCCCTATGGATCATAAGGAGGGTTGACCACCCGCCAAAAAAATCCAGGATTCCGAAATTCCTTGGCAGATTCATACTCAGTATGATGAGCAGAAGGAGTCTCAAGACGCTTGCAAAGGCGATGATCCCCGGTTCGATAATAGCGATTGTGATTGGCATATTTTTCGACAACTATTTCGGGTTCAACTTCAACTACCCTCATTTCTCTGTTCTGCAGCCGAGCGGGCTGAAGGCACTTCTTCTCCTGTCCGGTTATACAGGGGTGGCTATGGTAAGCCTAGGACTAATATTCGGATTTGTGATAAATTTCATTCATAATCGCAGGAGGGAGGCCTTAGGAAAGATAGGATGGCTCCTGCTTGCATATTCCATAGTCATCATTGGACTTGAGGTTTTGAAGGGGAAGAGTCTCAACCCCTCTTCAAACGTACTTGCGCTGATAGCATTCCCTATGCTTGCCATAGGACTTGGAATCGTCCTTTATGCCGAGAGAGCACAAGCACTACTCGAGGTGACGACGATCATAAGCCACATCTTGTCATACACTAGACTTGTGGGAATTCTCCTTTCATCCGTCATACTTGCACTCGTGTTCGATGATATTTTCTTGGGCTCGCTGAAACACTCCATCGGATTGTTGATCTTCGGGTTCGTGATACTGATCATCGGGCAAATGTTGAACCTCGTAATAGCCGTCTTCGAGCCGGGAATTCAGGGTGCAAGGCTTATCTATGTAGAGTTTTTCAGCAAATTCTATTCTGGGAATGGCAAGGAATTCAGGCCATTTTCATCCCCTAGGAACTATACAATAAAGCAGTTCTCCCTCGAACCACTGGACGGCAAGAACCGTAAGTAATTTAAACTGGTTCTAATATTGCTAATTGAATCAAAACATGCATCGCCTTGAAAGCCCTAGCCCCAGCAAGATAATTGGTCTAGTTGAGATTCTCGAAGATCTTGACAAATCTATTGATATAGCAAGACTCGACGATCAGCTTGACGAGGAAAGAACTACACTAATGAATCTTCTGGATGATGCCGAAAGCCTGAAGCTTATCACGGTTTCCAACGGAGATGTTTCACTGACTGAAACGGGCAGAAAGTTCCTGGGATCTAGCATAGAACAAAGAAAGAAAATCCTGAAAGGCCTGGTCGTGGATGTGGAGCCTTTTCATTCTCTCATAAAATATTTTAATTCCCTCAAGATCAAACAGGTACCGAAGGAAGACGTTGTGAGGTACCTTGGGGAAATTTTCCCACCTGGACAGAATGATGACATATTCAACATGGTTATGAACTGGGGAAGGTACGCAAAACTACTCAGCTATGACAGTGACGTTGGGCTAGTCGTTCTGAACGATTAATCTGAAGACATCAACTTTACGACGCTGTCAACCACTGCGTAAAATTCTTCGCTTCTCGTGTTCCTTGGTCTCTCTAGATTTACAGTTATCTCCCCCAGAACCCTTGCAGGACGAGGGCTCAGCACGATTATCCTGTCGCTCATTTGCACCGCTTCATCTACATTGTGAGTCACCATGAGGATTGTGTCCGGAGGGAGATTTGGGGATTCCCAAAGATCAAGAAGTTCCTCCCTTAGCGCCTGAGCGGAGAATACATCCAGTGCGGCGAATGGCTCATCTAACAGCAGCAGATCCGGGCCTGGGGCAAGTGCCCTTGCAATTGAAACCCTCTGTTTCATCCCACCAGAAAGCTCCCTAGGATATGCCTCCTCGAAACCATCAATTCCGACTATTTTTATGAATTTCTCCGCAGTCTCTCTGATATACTTCTGATCCTGAGAAATTGCCTCCAGGGCGATCTCCACGTTCTTCAACACGTCCAGCCACGGGAACAGTGCAGCAACTTGAAATACGACAGAAATTCTCTTGTCAGATTGTTCAAGCGGTTTCCCGTCTATTAGGACAGTGCCCGTAGATGGTTTCAATAGTCCGAGAAGTATCTTGATTATAGTTGATTTGCCACAACCAGATGGGCCTATTATCGACACGAACTGGTTGCTCTGAACTGAAAATGAAACGTCCCTCAGCGACAGCAGCTTTTTCCCGTTGGAATCGTATTCCACTCCTATGTCCTTTAGCTGAAGGAAATCCATCAATGGCTTAGTCAATAATATTATAAAGTCTTGTCTCAGTTCGCTTCCTTCACTTGAGTCCACAGGATTTGCGTCCAGTCAAGAATCGTTTGCGTTGACTGAATCAGAGACTTTTGTGGTGCAAAGATTCTTCTCATTCCATTCATAGAAAATATTGAGAAAAGGATTTTTACGGCCGTCCCATTAAGTTAGAGGAAATGATAAGTTTCGCATTAATAATCCTCATCCTCGAGGCAACCGGTGCCACCTTCTTAAGACTGTGGATTCTGATGATCGTTTCCGTGCTCATTGCAATAGTATTCGGGATCCTTATCGCGAGGGTGAGAATAGCGGAACTCATACTCATTCCCATCGTTGACGTTCTGGAGGCAATTCCAGTCATCTCCTTCTTTCCGATCGTACTTGTATTTTTCCTTGTGGACATAGGTGGTCCGATAGGGACAGACCTAGCTGTGGATGTCCTGATAATCACGGCCCTTGTATGGAATATAATAATAGGGGTATACCAAGCAGTTTCCCACATTCCGCAGGAATTGCTAGAGTCTACCTTTGCCTTTAAGATGTCGTTGTGGAAAAGGGTAAGGTATCTCTACGTTCCTGCATCATATCAGAAGATCGTCGCTAACGTCATGCCTAGTTTTGCCAGCGGACTTTTCTACATAACGCTGAGCGAGGTCATTCAGCTAGGACCACACAATTTCCATGTTTTTGGAGTAGGGGAGGTCGCACTCCAACTTGCAGACACAGGAAACATTACTGGAACGCTCCTTCTTATCACAATTATTGTGGTCGTCATCATTCTCAATTTCCTGTTAATAATAAATCCGCTTGTGAGAAGTGCTGACCGTTACACATTTGAATCAGAAGGTGGGACCCTGGGGCAAAGACCTTCCAGAAGGAGGAACGTTCTCCTGACTTCGATTTCCCAGAGGACAAATCAGGTTGCGGGTTCATTCACACAGCTGTTTTCGTCTGTTACTAGAGTTGCTTCCCGGCTACCTTACACCACGAACAGAAGGAGAAGGTTGAGACCATCTACAAGGGTCATGAATATAATGATAGGTTCTTCACTGGTATTGATCCTTTTAGTAGGACTGTACCTGATAGCGCAGTCCGGTTTTTCAACTGCATTCTTCCTATATGTCATAAAGCCATCTTTTCTAGCTGAGGCTGGAATAGGGACTGCCTATGATCTCTTGAGAATAGGGATAGTGTACGCTGTATCCATTCTCACCATGGTCCCGCTTGCACTGATCGCTGGAAGGAAAGGCAGGGAAGGAGACCTGGTGAATGGAACAATGCAGGTGCTCTATTCTGTTCCTGCCCCCATCTTTTACCCTCTGATCCTCGTCTACCTGACCCCATTTCTGATGAGAGGACTCAGTTTTGAACTTTCGTTGAACGTCGATGTGCTTATCATAACGTATCTTTCTGCAGCATCCTACATATTTTTCAACGTTTTCGGGGCAGCTAGGACCATCCCGGCAGATTTCCAGATGGTGGCAACGACGCTCAAGCTCAAGGGGATTGCAAGGCTCAAGTACCTGGTCATTCCTTCAATAATTCCTGCGTTTATCACTGGATCAATGGCAGCAATAGGGAGCTACTGGGCTGGATTGATGGTGGGGGAATACGCAGTTCTTCCAAACCGGACTTATGCGATCTCCTTTGGACTGATGAAGATGATCGATCAAGCAATTGCCCAAGGCAACCTGCTTTATGCAGACGCGATAGATATCTTCATGATAGTTGTAATAGTCATAATGTCATATGTCATATGGATAAGGCTCTTTGATTATTCGAGAAAGAGATTCAGTTTTTAGTTGTGGATTCTTCTCACTTAATTTTGACCGTTGAGAGGAGGTGGGTGAAGAATTTGCAGTAGAGATGAATACCAAAAATTCACGAGGAATGCAAAACAAGGATTAATATGAGGTTTCAGTTTCCCTCATCAATGAACAAGGGAGATGACTTCCTAAGGAGCCCATATCTGGAGGATCACGAAAGTGATCCAGTTAATTGGAACACATGGAGTGACAAAGTGTTTGAGCTTTCAAAGAAGGAGGACAAACCACTTTTCATAACCATTGGCTACTCAACATGTCACTGGTGCCATGTAATGCAGGCGGAATCATTTAGAGATGACGAGGTCGCAAGATTGCTCAACGATAACTACATCCCTGTTGTTGTTGATAGGGAGGAGAGGCCAGACATAGATTCATTCTACATGGAAGTCTCGCAAATTATGAATGGGAATGGAGGTTGGCCACTCAACGTCATTGCAATGCCGGATGGCAGGCCCTTCCAGGTTTTCACCTACTTGCCACCCAGGGACGCGCAGGGAAGCGGAGGACTGGTGGGAATACTTTCTGCAATCTCCGAAATATGGAAAAATGAAAGGGGGAGAATTGTCGATGCTGCGGACCAGGTTACGTCAATAGTTCTGAGCCCTGACAAGACTATTGGGGGGGAAATAAGGATGGAAGATGCAGTGGAAACTCTCCAAAACATGTACGACAGGAAGAACGGCGGATTCGGAGATCAGCCTAAATTCCCAAACTTCCCCTATATGATCTTCCTGATGAACTACATGCATTCCATGAAAAATAGGAACTTAGCCTACATAATTGAAAAGACTCTGAAGAACATAAGAAACGGCGGCATTTATGACCAGATCGGTTACGGACTGCACCGGTATTCAACAGATTCTGAATGGAAGGTGCCACACTTCGAGAAGATGCTCTATGATCAGTCGATGGCAATTCTGGCTTACACGTTGTTTTACAGGTTCACAGGAAATACCTCATTCCTGGACGTTGCAGGAGAGGTAGTGGAGTTTGTCAACAGAGAGATGAAGAATGCAGATGGTTTTTATGTGAGTGGAATCGACTCTGATTTCAACGGGATTGAGGGAGGATACTATACATGGACGGATGAGGAGATCGACGAGAAGTTCGGGGAGGACGACAGAAAGCAGATCAAAGAGAGCTATTATTTTGACAGGGACGCAGATAACAGAATAATTTTCAGGAGGAGGGAGACCTTCAATGTTGCAGTTGACAAGATCGGTAAACTCAGGGAGCTTAACAGGAAAATTAGGAAGATAAGGGAGGAGAGGGGAAACCCAAGAAAGGATGACAAAGCCATTCTTTCGTGGAACTGCATGCTTCTCTCGGCCATGATCCAGTATTCCAATTCGAGTGCTTGCAATTTGAAAGAAGAAATTGAGACTGTCAGAAAGGTAATGAGGGATTTTTCTGAAAAGAGAGTCCTATACAGGACTGTGAGGAAAGGAAGAAAAGGTGTGCAGGGACTCCTGGAAGATTACTCATACTATTCGATGCTTATGGTGGACGCATTTGAAGCTACCGGGGAGACTGAATTTCTATCGGAAGCTGTTGAAAAAGTAGCGGTTGCTAGGGAAAAATTCCTAGATCACAAGGATGGAGGCTTTTTTTCAAACGAGAATAATAATGGTAGATCTCCGATCAGGAGGAAGGATAGACTGGACATAATCTACCCTTCTGGTGAATCCGTTCTCTTCCTAGTCCTCGAAAAGCTCTACCTCATCACCGGGGCAGAGGAATATAGGGAGATGAGCGAGTCCATTCTCCATTCAAGAAAGAATGACGTACTGAGGAACCCACTTTCCTCGATCTTCCTCCTGTATGTACTTTTGTTCAGAGGAAGAATGAAGAAGATTGAACTTCCTGGCAAAAGGAAGAGTGAATACCTTATAGAACTCGGCAAGAATTTCCTACCGGAGATAGTGGTAGTCCCTGGATCAGATGTCATCCAGATCTGCGACGAAAATTCCTGCAAGTTACACGGGGAGAATTTTGAAGAAGCGTTAAAATATTTACAGAGTAATAATTGATGCATCTGCGATGTCAGCAGTATTGACTGCAAAGATTTTAATGGGGGATTCTGATTAGCCCGAATAATCGGTGGACTTGATGGCTACAACAAGCAGAATTGAGACTCTTTCGAACTCAATAAGGAACATGACGACTGAGTCGAAGACCGGCATCGTTCTTGCGATGACATTCTTCTTCTCACTGTTCCTGGGCCTCTACTTCGTGATTGGACCTGCCGTGAAGGGTGATTATGCCGTTTCCGGAGGATCCGATGCGTACTACAACATGAGAATTGTACAGTACATTCTTTCCACCCATCATCAGCTGTTGTTCGATGCCGGGCTCAATTACCCCATGGGGCTTGAGAATCCCAGGCCTCCTTTCTTCCACTGGCTAATAGTCCTACTTGGATATGCCTTTTCTCCATTCCTGGGCGGGGTCTATGCATCGACAATGACGATGTTTCTAGCTAGCACTGCAATTGGAGGTGCATTCATTGTCTTTCCAACTTATTTCCTCGGGAAGGAAATATTTGGCAGGAAAGTGGGAATACTGGCAGCGATCCTGGTGGCAATGTCACCGCTCACTTTGATGAAAAGTATCGGTACCATTGGCCTTTTTGATATTTTCACCGCCCTCTTTGGTCTCATGTTCATCTACTATTTCCTTAGGGCCATCAATACATTCAAATTTGAATCAGATGATTCGTCTGTACTCAAAAGCATTTTCCTGTCAATCAGGAGCAATAATATTTCCATCGTTTATTCGCTTCTTGCAGGTGTTTCACTTGCAGCTTCCATGCTTACGTGGGTGGGTTCCATTTCCCTGATTCTCATCCTTCTCGGGGCTGCTGTAGTACAGTTAGCTATCTTTACAATTAAAAGAAAGAGCGCACTTTCAATATTCGTTTCCAACCTGTTCTTTGGCATTGCCTTCATAATAGCATTTCCATGGTACTATGTTGCACACTTCATTCCAGTAAGGTTCGAGTACCCCTTTTTGATGTGGGTCGCCCTTTTCATCTCATCCCTGTATTTCCTCATCCTACGGAAGAGACCTTGGCTATTCTCACTGGGTGCATTCATAATAGCTGCAGCAGCTGCAATTGCGATTTTATTTGAAGTAGATAGATCGTTGATATTCTCTATCCTGTCCGGACAGCATTATTTCATTAAGAACAAGATTTACGATACAATTGCAGAGGCCCAGTCACTTCCTCTGGGAGAAGATATGCTTGAATTCGGAGCTTTTACATTTTTCGCGTCATTCCTAGGTCTCGCATACCTTGTCTATAAATGGGTCAAGACAGCAACGTTCAATATGACCATGGCGGTCCTCTACTTTGGCGGAATAATAGTAATAAGCATGATTGCTTCAAAATTCCTTTATTTTGGGGCTACTGCAGCTTCGATCCTAACCGCTTACATAGTTGTGAAGTCATTTGAACTCCTGTCATTCAGAGAAACTATTGAAAAATCTAGAAGTCGCCCAATCAGAACGGCACTGAGGAGAGAGCTGAAATTCGCACACTATGCCGTCATTCTTATCGTTGTTTTCCTCCTCATTGTCCCGACAACATTCTATGCAGTTGATTCTGCAATACCTTACAACAATAAGACTGCCTATGACAGGCAGCTTTACAACGATACCCCGTCTTTCCTCAAACCGGCCAACTATACATCTCCATTTTACCTTGGTGCCTTCGGCGCGAGCCTTGCTACCCCCAATCAACCCTGGGGAAAGGCTCTCTCATGGTTCCAGAATCAGGATGCTCAGTTGCCACCGGAACAACGACCTGCTTTTGTGTCATGGTGGGATTACGGCTTCCAGACACTGGAACAAGGTAATCATCCTGTGATGGCTGATAACTTCCAGGATGGAGTATATCCCGCTGCGCAGATACTGATGGCACAAAATGAGAGCGAGGTCATATCAGTCATGACAGCAAGAATGCTGTTAAATTATTCATTAGACGGGAATTTCAACGATTCCGCAATCATCCCTGTGCTAAACCAATACATTGGCCAGCAAGGGGCTCAGACCATAATGAAATACGTGGCAAACCCTGATAGTTACATCCCGAAGATCTATGCAAACCCTTCCTATTACGGTCAATACGTGTCAATTCAGCCCGGGGATGCATATTACATTTTGGTAGAACATTACCTGACAAATACCTATCCACTCGGCACCCTAATAAATCTCTATTCGGCCGTGGAACAGCAGATGAACAAATACATGAGTTACATTTCTGTTGATTACGGACTTTTCCCATTCAGTGCGACAAATACAGGAATATTCTATGCTCCTTCTTATCTTGGAGACTTCCCGTACGTAAACGCATCTGGTCAGATCATCCCCATCGACTTTTACAACATCACTGTAACCGACTCCTTGGGAAACGTATACCCCTTGCAGAATTTCCCGTCTGGGGCTACCCCAGTAAATTATACCATTAATTATACTCCTGCATTTTACAATACCACAATTTACCGGACGTTCATCGGATTCCCCCCAAGCGTGATCGGTGCAAGTGGCGGAATTCCTGGAATAAGTTCTAAACTCACCTCATATTCTGCCATGCAGGATTGGGGACTCCCAAATTTTGAGGTTGCATACAAGACTGTTCTGTGGAATCCGTATACCGACTATCAGAATCATTCTTCGGCGTGGCAAACGGTATCCCTTGAACAGGGTTATTACTACCAGCAGCATCACGATGGTACAGTTGATCTTTATCCGCCAGCGTCTGTTCTATCTAATGACGTTATTTTTTCGGAGTATTATCCTGGAGCAATAATTCATGGAAGAGTAACGAACAGCAACAATACTCCTATCCAGGGAGTGAGGGTCACAATAGTTGACCAGTACGGGATTCCACATGAAACAGTACTTACTAACTCCTCCGGCTACTATTCCCTTTACGCTGTGGCTGGAAACGATACAGTTGAATTTTCTACTGGTGCATACAATGCACTCTTCATGGTCGGGAACAAGACACTGAGCTACTATAACGTCACCATATCAAACGCTCAAGCCAACAGGATGAGCTATAACGTTTATGGGCAGCCAACTTGGAACATCACGCACAATCTGGTCCTTCCTACGGATCAGGTGAACGGAATCGTTTACCTGAATCTCCTTAACAGGGGATCTTACAGCTCGACTGCTGATATGCCAGTTTCTGGGACAGTAAAGTACTACAATTCCACATATAACGCAACCTACATCACAAGCACGATGCAGAATGGGAGTTACCAGATCGGCAATCTGATGCCTTATTCCTACGACATATCTGCATACGTTTATGGAGAATGGTACAACAACATTTCTTCGATAACGATAGGTTCTAGCATAGAATCTAAGGATATCCCTCTCCAATTTGGTGTTATGAATGCAAGTATGCAATCAGGAACATCACTTCCTTATCCAGGCAACATCACATTCAGTAGGGGAAATTTTCACATAACCTACAACCTGACTTCGGCCGGACAGGGGTTCTATGTGCCGGTGGGTACTTTCAACATAAGTGCATACAGTGGAGGATACTGGGACAATTTTACTGCCATTGCCTCCAACAATAGTACGACCCAGCTTAACCTGCAATTCAGCAAGTATTATACAGTGACAATAAAGACAGAGATAAACGGTAAACCAGTTAGCGCACCAGTTGAGGTAAACAACGGATCAGGACTGACACAGACAGTTTTCACTAATCAAAACGGTACGGGATCATTAAGTACGCCCGTTTCTGTCAACCTGATTTATTCCAAGGTTTACTACGGGGGGAGATATTACTCTGCGTCGCAGATTCTAAACGTTTCTGGTTCAATGACTGATGTAATCAACCTCCAGCCTTCCTATCTTGTTACTGGGCAGTATAAAGTGAATAACAAGCCTCAGAACAACACCAATATTGCCATTGTGGGCAACGGCACACTTATCGACCTCTACGGTAATGCCTCAGGCTATTTTTCAATATATCTTCCCCCGGGGCAGTACAATGCTGTAACGGAATCTCACTACAATTTCTCCCTTTACGTTGCATCTATGCAATTCACTGTGAGTAACGAGAATGTGGTTCTCGAACTATCTGGAAGCCCTGGATATCAACTTAATGGCTCTGTTTCATACAACGGAAGGGTAGTCAGTGGACTTGTGACATCAGAGGTCAACGGTAAGCAATACTTCGATTCATTCAGCAAAGTGGGAGGACATTTTATTATCTACCTTCAAAAGGGAGTTACTACAAGCAGCCTTGGTTTCATCACACCTGGCTATTCTGTCCAGTCCGTCTCTTCTTCCAACATCAATCTGAAGATTCTGCCCGTTACCGTTTCTATCACAGCACCTTATGCAGGAAGTTTACCTCTGACACTCTATATGAATGGAACGAGTAACTACGTGGCAGTAGGGTCTCACTCTTTTAACGTATCTGTCATGCCAGGAAATTATTCAATCGCGTTTGGCTCCCCCGGTGTAACAATCTCTGCAGCTCTGCTGAGGGTAGATGCTGTCCCACAACAGGCCGTACAGCACTTCTTCTCTCCACTTAAAATAAGTGCAAGACTCGCGATCGATCCATCTAACAACGTTTATATCTTCCAAGATGGGAAACTTGTCTCTACATCCTCCAACTCCACGCTCCAGATTGGAAAATATCTGATATATTCATACAGTGGAAGCACAGCCTGGTTGACGAATGTCAACCTTACCGAGAATTCGTTTATAACCCCTGTTTATCAGGCAGCATATGAAGTCACATTCATTACTTCTCTGGCATCTAATGTCACCATTTCATCAGTATACGGAAGGATGAACTGGACTGGTTCCATTCTCCTTCCAGAAGGTTCATATAACTTTACAATCGAAAAGAAGTTCAATTCCACTTCCGCATATTATGCGTCCTCAAGCGCGTTTGTATCTGCCCCAGCAACAATAACGCTCAATGCGACCCTCAAGGAACTCTTTTCAAGTGTTACACTTCAGTTATTTAGCAACGATTCTAAGCTCAGCAATGGTAAATTTTACATACAGGGACCGAGGAACGTCTCCGGCACGCTGAACTCAAACGTCATAACTCTACCCTACGGCCCCTATTCAATTTATGCGACCTCCGGTTCCCTTGCTTACTTTGGTGGCTTCAATGTCTCTTCACAATCTACCATCCTGAATTTGACCATGAGGCAGTCCTACCCGCTGAATTATGGTACCTACCTTAACAACACTCCTTATACAGGAATGATCTCTATAAAAGACAACCCAGAATACCTGATCCCCCCGAGCGGAATAATCTACTTACCCAACGGCTCCTATTATTTTGCCGCTTCAACCACTTATGACTACTACGGGTTCACAGACAATTACTCAGTTGACCAGAAAGTGATTGTATCTGGGATCAGTTCCGCAACCCTTGCTTTCAAGATAGACCAGGTCGTAAACGTATCATTCAACCTTGAAGCTGGAAACCCAGTTCTGAAGGAGAATCAATCCATAACCTTCCCGCTCCTAATTACAAGCAACTCGAATGTTCCCCTTACATTCACCGTCCAGAATGCCTCCTCGTTCTCCGTAACTGGAGGCAGCCTGAGGCTTGCACCCTACTCCTCCGGCATTACAAACGTAACAATCAAGGTTCCGATTAAACAAGGCGCAGGGCCCGCGACAGTAGACGTACGAATTTATTATGGGGGAACCTACAGGGACCTGAACGTCAATGTGACAGTCCCTGCAATACAGGACGTGACAGCAGTAATAAGAAATGATTCCGGGAAGATCACTGGAAGTACCCTAGAACTGCCGATGACCATCTTCAACAAGGGCAACGTAAAGACCGAAGTAAAAGCAGTGATAATTAACCAGGCACAGCTGGCAGCAAATGGCATCAATGTTACCATAAACCACGGAAATTCGTATTTCGCAAATATTTCATCTAATTCGAACAGTTCTACCTACATAATCGTAAATTCGACAAACGGAGCAAGCATTTCAGGACGGATTATCTATGTTCTACTAACTTACGGCAATACGACAAAAATAGTTTCAGTCTCGATGCATACGCCCCAGCTTACAGTTCAGGGCGCGAAGGGTTCCGGTTATCTACTGACTGGATATTCACCCACCGTGCAGGATTATTACATCTACGGATTTTCTGCATTCATAGTTCTTGCCATGGTGGCAGTGATGCTGATTTTCAGAAGGAGGTTCAGAACTTGAAGGTCCTTGTTGCACTAGCGGTCATGCTAATTGTTGCAGGATCTGTATTTTCTGTTATTGAATCCGCAGATGCCGCCGCGTCTGGACCTGTTACCGTGACAGGCCCATCTTCAGTCGCGATAAATTCATCTTTCAATTACACAGTGAAGGTTCAGCAGATTTTCACAAATTATTCTGCTACTATGCTTGTCTCAGGGTACAATCTAACTGGGGCATCCCCCATATCTCCCACCTATCATACCAATCTTAGGAACAACCAGACTGTCTTCTCAATAAAGGCACCGTCAGTAGCAACTACCCTCTTCCTCCTATTCCAAGTCAGAGGTAATATTGACAATCACAGTTATTATTACAATCTAACATCGGTTGTTGCCGTGAAAGCCTTCACCAACCTCGTTGCACAGATTAAAAACCCGTCTGAATTCAACCTGACCGCCATAAACGTGACTTTCGAAGTCAACGGAAAATATGTCGGAAGCAAGATCGTCAATATATCCAGCAATTCCACAGAAAACGTCACTTACCAGTGGGTATCTGGGAACCTTCCAACCGGAATTTATACAGTCACAATTTCCATAAATAACAAGTTAGTTCAGCTGCAGAATGGAAATTCATACACATTCAAAATTCAATCCGGAAATCCATTCACGGTATACATCTACATAGGAATCATAGCATTTCTAGCGATCATAATCGTAGTCATGATGATAGCTAGCTACTACACTAGGAAGAGAAGGCCAAAGTGGAAGAAATGATCAAAGTATCTCGTTGCTGAGGGCTATATTTACTGCAGAAGCTGAGTCTTCTCCCCTTTTTATTGTCTTTGAACTCCCCTTTTCGTTCACCACCAGGGGCGCGAAGTCCCTAAGGTTCCCTATTATCTGATTACGGTAGTTCCTGTCCCCGTTCCCTACCTTAACTACCAGACTCTTGTACCTGCACTCCCTTCCAACCCTTGAAACGTACATTCTGATATCCTTCATATCGTATAGATTCCTTCTGTCTATCACAACATTGTTCGCCAGTGTTGCAATGCCTGGGGTAGGTCCAGGATCTATGCCGACGACGATCTTCTCAGAGTTTTTTGATCTAATAACTTGTTTCAGCCTGAATTCGTCGGCGCCCGTAGTCTGAACTACGTTGTCTCCCTTAAGATCCATGTCGGTGAAAACTATGTCAAAACCGCTGAAATTATCATCCGGTCTCAGGGAAGCAAATGGCTCGTTCATATTTTTGAGGAGATTCAGTAACCTAATATATACCCTGAAATCCCTTGTCATTATTCCCAATTTCAATGTTATCTCATGCCAATTTGATAAAAATATTTTGCGACCGATGCCCCTTGGGCCACCCCTACTGAAGATAGTCGGGTTTTTTCTTGTTCTCGATCTCCTCGAGCTTATCGGTTGTTTCAATGTAGATAATGTCAAGCATGTTCAGAAGGTAGTTCTTCTCTCCGTCTGCGAGATACAGAAGCGGCTGGAACGTATCAGATAAGCCTTTGAACTCCCCTTCCAGCAACTTCGTTTCGTTTCCGGCCCTCAGGTATACGCGGACTTTCGATCCTTCCTTAAGACTAAAATTTGGAAATTCCTTCATTGTTCCGAAATATCGAATACTTTAAAAATTTATTTCACGACCAGAACCGCACAGTCAGAATTTGCAGCCACCCTTTGACTGACAGAACCAAGGAATACCCCCCTCAGGAACCCTCTCCTCCTATTTCCTATTACGATCAGATCCGGCTTGATTGTCTTGGCAAGATCTATGATCTCCCGTGCAGGGTCCCCCTGCCTTAGATAAGTCTTCGGGTTCATTATGCCGTTAGATATTGAATAATCTCTTGCATGGTTCAGGATTGTTTCCCCTCTCTCCTTGAGTGTGGCGAGTCTTTCAACTATGGTCAGATCCCCGGTAGGGTTTTCCCCGGTCACGTACTGAACGGGATAAGGCACGACCATTATAATGTTCAACTCAATATTTTCCTCAAGCCTAGAAAGGCTGATACTCATGTCCAGCGCCCGCATAGATGGTTTTGTCCCGTCTATTGCCACAAGTATCTTGGACAGAGGCAGAATTCCCCTAGTCTTCTTGTCCATGTGTTAAGATAACTCTTATTCATATTAAATATTCCCGATTGACAGCAACATTATATTACTTAAAATCTGATAATCCAGAAAATGGACGGGAACTTCATATTGGATAAGATCGAAGAGATGGTGAAACCGCACAAGGGGATCTGGGAAGACCCGTTCAGGGTTCTCATAACGGGAATAATGTCTACGAGGACAAGGGACGAGGTGACAGACAGGGCAAGCCTCAGACTCTTCTGTGTCTATCCTACTATTGAAAAGTTATCATTATCCACCCCCCTTGAAGTGGAAAAGCTGATAAAACCTGTCGGGTTTTACAAGATCAAATCGAAGGATATTGTCGAGACTTCGAAAAAGATATTTAAGGAATATAAGGGGAAGGTGCCAAATACTATGGAGAAACTCCTTGAACTGCCGGGAGTCGGAAGAAAGGTTGCAAGCATAGTCCTCTCCTATGGCTTCGGGAAAGAAGCACTGGCTGTTGACACACATGTTCAGAGGGTATCCCACAGGATAGGTTTATCCGCATCAACAAGGCCCGAGATGACAGAGAAAATTCTGAAGAGAAAGATAGACAGAAGGAGATGGAATGAGGTGAACTCTTACTTCGTCTCATTTGGAAAGATTATATGCAGACCGACAAATCCAAGATGCAGCATATGCCATCTCAGGAAATATTGTAAATATTGGAGGAAACTTGAAGATAGTAGTTGACACTTCGTCGTTCTTCTATGGGTTCCAGCTAGACGGAAAGAACGAATATCTCACGACTTACTCCGTTCTGGATGAGATCAAGGGAAAGACCATGAAGAGAGAAGTGGAGTTAAGAATTGATCTGCTGAAGATCTTCGAACCGTCTCAGACCACTATAGGGAATGTTATGAGAACAGCGAGGGAAACTGGAGATTTGGACCAGCTTAGCAGGACTGATATCGAACTCATTGCACTCGCAATGGAAAAGGGAGCAATTTTGCTTTCAAATGACCTCTCAGTCCAGAACGTCTGCAGGAAGGTCGGCGTGAAATATCTGACCTTCAGCAGTAAGCAGATAGAGACGGAAATTGAGTGGGGGTACAGGTGTATAGGTTGTGGGAGGAAGTTTGAAAGATACCAAGAGGAATGCCCCCATTGCGGCAGCGAGCTAAAGAGGTACCCCAGGAAGAGAAAAGCTATACGCGGACCCACTTGATTGCAAAGAATTTGAAGTTTTTTCTCCCCCTACCTCTTGCTGCCTGGACAAGCACCTTTCTTACTGACTGCGCCACTCTCGCCCTTACAACAATATCCCTTGATGACACTCTGTCAGCGGATGTCATCAGAAATTTCGCGTGTGAGGAGTTGCCATCGTAGATTCTGTACTGACAACCATACTTGAAGCCGCTTTCTATCCTCATTCCACTGTCCTCAATAATTGCCTTGATCAGGCCCGTCCTTCCCCTTTTTTTTCCTTTTTTATTGCCATTAGGTTTTGAACCTGCAAATGGAAGCCTTGTAACTGTATAAAGGAGGCAATTCCCCTCCCAGTCTTCTATGCACAAGAAACAGGATTTTGTAATTTGACTAGAGAAATCGATCATCTCGTCATCCCGAAATATCAGGACTTTGGAGTTAGATACGACCAGATTCTTTCCCCTCATCATCGGTTTTATCCCCTTATCCTTCAGAAAGTGGTATGCAACTGCAGCCTTCCTTTCCTCATCTGTCATCATGCCTTCAATCTCCCCGGGGGTCAAGACGTCCTCTCCCCTCCTAATCTCGAGTTTCTTCTTGCGAAGAAGATGAAGAGAAGTAATAAGGTCCAGGGAAAGTTTCTGTCCAAGATTACGACCAACAAACCCCTTGTTTCTAAGGGTTGATGCATCAGCCGTGTTCTCTACAAGCACTCTCTTTCCTCTCAGATTGCCCACGATCATCTCAGGAAAGCACCATGTTAGAAAGTTCATCCAGAAGCTGCTTCACGTTTTCACCAGTTTTAGAAGAGACGGGAATGACCTTGATGTCTCTTTTTCCGACGATTTTCTTGACATCCTCCACCCAAAAGGCCGCAGAATAATGAAGATCTGACATACACAGTGCAATTATTTTCTTCTTGTCAGATGTCATTGACAACAAGTTTGGCAGACTATCAAGATCTTCCCTATTATTGGAATTAAGCGTCATTACATACCCGGCTTTTTTTTCAGTAGCCGGAAGAGTGTTAACCTCTTTGAAAAGGAATGAGATACTTTCCCCATTTCCTCTTGAAAAAACGAACTTAAGGAACTGCCCGGGCAAAATATTGCACTCCTTCGTTGAGTCAAAAGTCATTCTGCAGAGTAAACTTGTCTTCCCAGAACCCTTTGGGCCAACTATCAGAATCTTTGAAATACTGGAAGATACCTGCATTGTGGGTTTCAATGGTAACATGTATAAAATACTTGTCTAGTTTCTGCAATTTTCCTGCAATGTAGGCATTGCGATTTGATCGCCTTCTTATTGATTTAAAGAGGCTTTATTTTCACTTTTGGGATTACTACGAACAAACGCCCAACTTTTGGGGAAATGTGAGTATATTTACCTTTACATTTGAATATTTTTACTTCCATTAGGTTGCTACTATTTTAGGTACCTTCAAAGACGCACCCACGATCATTATAGACAACAGGATGGGGAGAAATAAGCACCCTTCATCATCCTTCAAAATTTTGCTATCCGATTTGACCCGAAGAAAAGGATAAAAGCGAGATGTCATTAACCACTGAAATGCCGCCCATGATGCCGCGGAAAATATTCTTCGTCAAAGGGATCGGAACTCATAGGAGTAAGCTAGGCTCATTTGAAAATGCCCTCAGAAGTGCGGAGATAGCGAAGTACAATTTAGTTGAAGTAAGCTCGATATTCCCTCCGTACGCTGAACTTGTAGACAAGGAAGAGGGATTGAAGGAGCTGAAGGCAGGTCAGATACTGCATCTTGTTATGGCGAGGAACAGTTCAGATGAATTTAATAGATTGATTACAGCCTCCGTAGGTCTCGCAATACCCAGGAATAGGACTATGTATGGGTATCTGAGTGAACATCATAGCTTCGGAGAAACGCCTGAAGATTCAGGAAAATTTGCAGAAGAACTTGCTGCAGAAATGCTCGCAAGTACAATGGGGCTAGATTCATATCAGCTTGACGAAAATGGAAAATTCAGGCTGAACGATGCCATTCTCCTCACGAGTAACGTTACGGCTTCATCCACAGTAAAGAAGATAGGAGAATGGACAACAGTAGTTGCTGCTGCTGTGATGATACTTGGGTAGGGTGTCAGAGTGACTTATGATTTTAATGCCATAGAGGAAAAGTGGCTCGAAAAATGGAAGGCAGAGAGGGTATTCGAACCTAGACGGGAAGGAAGGAAATTCCTTATTACAGTTCCTTGGCCTTATTGTAATGGCGCACTTCACATCGGCCATGGGAGAACTTACACGGTTGGGGACATTGTGGCGAGATACAAGAGGATGACCGGGCTAAATGTCCTTTATCCAATGGGGTTCCACATTTCCGGTACTCCAATCTTAGCATTCAGCAAGAAAATAGAGGGCGGTGATGAAAAGACGATAAGCCTCTACCAGAGTTACCTGGAACTGTATGGGGATGATCCTTCAAGAGTATCAGAATTCTCTACCCCTTCAAAAATAGCGGATTACTTTTCTGAGAAGATCATAAATGATTTCACTAACATGGGTTTTTCTATCGACTGGACAAGAAAATTTACTTCTGGGGAACCCGTTTACAATAAGTTCATTGAATGGCAATTTTCGTTACTTCAGGAAAAGGGATTGATCAAACAAGGTGATTACCCAATTCTCTACTCATCGGAAGAGGGAAATCCGGTGGGAGAGGATGATATCCTCGAGGGAGACACAGACAAGGTCTCAATAGCTCAGTTCACAGGAATTTTCTTCCATCTTGGAGATGAAATTCTCCTTGCATCTACAGTTAGACCGGAAACCCTTGAGGGGGTTACGAATATCTTCCTGAACCCGGAAGGTGGTTACTGCAGAATTAGAATGGAGGGCAAGACGTTCATAGTTAGCAAGAGGGGATTCGAGAAACTGAAGTATCAGAGGGACGCCGAGTTTGTCTCTGATCTGGATGTGAATGACATAATAGGAAAGAATGTGAAAGAACCCCTTCATTCGAGAGAGATACCGATTCTTCCTGGAAAATTTGTAGATCCTGATATTGGTACAGGAGTGGATTATTCCGTTCCAGCACATTCGATCTGGGATCACGTCGGTCTTTTGGATATTTCCAAGAGTCTGGATTACATCAAGGTCATAGAGACTGAAAACACATCAACTGACATCGAATCGATAAGGAAAAAATTCAAAATAAATGATTTAAACGACAAGGAGAAACTTGCAGAAGCAACTAAGTTCGTCTATGAGATGGAATTTTATCACGGAAAAATCATAATAGGAGAGTACAAAGGAAGCACAGTAAAGGATGTGAAAGACAGAATAGCTGCGGATTATGTGAGACGAGGGATCGCCGTTCCGATTTATGAAACATCCAGGAAGGCGGAAACAAGAGAAGGGAATCCAGTCATAGTGGCCGTGATAAAGAACCAGTGGTTCATAGACTATTCGCTGGAGGAATGGAAAGATGATGTAAGACTTTTGCTGGAAAGAATGGACCTGAAGCCAGACAACCTTAGGAACCAGTTCCTCCAGACCGTAGACTGGATAAAGGAAAGACCGTGCGCACGAAAACGTGGGCTAGGAACAAAGCTGCCCATGGACAGCGAATGGATTATCGAGAGCCTCAGTGATTCGACCATTTACACGGTAGTATATACAATCATCCCTTATCTGAGGAAGATGGACCTCAGGGAGATAGATAACCAGCTTTTCAATTTCATCTTCTTTGGGACAGGTGATCTCAGGGGAAAGAGCGAAAGCACCAGAAAATATGCAGAGGAGGCAAGGACGGAATTCCTGTACTGGTATCCCGTGGACTTGAGACATACGAGCTACCCGCACATCTCGAATCATTTGACATTTTACCTCTTCAACCATGTTGCCATATTTCCACCGAACGAATGGCCCATAGGGATATCAACAGGTGGCATGGTCATCTCCGAAGGACAGAAAATGTCTAAGAGCAAGGGAAATGTTTATCCCCTCCTAACAGTAAAGCGGAAATATGGGGCCGATCTGTTCAGGATGTACCTCGCTTCAAACGCTGACGTATGGTACGATGTTGACTGGAGAACGTCCGAAGTAGAAAATTATTCTAAGAAACTTGAGAGATTTTATTCGCTCCTGAAAGAGGCCGTTAAAACAGAGGGAGAACCGGACGAAAGGGACCTCTGGATAGTCTCGAGGATGTCTGAGAGAATAGCGGCGGCATCAAAAAGCTACGATGCAATGAGGATCAGGGAAGCCACGGTTGACCTCTTCTTCAATTCCCTCAATGATATCAGAGATTTGGAAAACTTTTCCGGAAGGGAGCGGACTCTGAGAGTTGTCAGGACATTTGCGAAGGAATGGGCACTCTCTCTAAGCCCAGTTATACCGTTCCTTTCAGAGGAAATATATTCGATGTATGGAGGGGAGGGGTTCGCCTCCGTGCAGCCATATCCGAGAATTGAAAATCCATACAGGGTCAGGGAGAATGAGTGGAGTTTCATCGAGTCGCTTGTTGAGGATTATAGGAACATAACAAAGGCTTCTAACATAAGTCCAACGAGGATGATCATAACAACTGCAGAAGACTGGAAATGGAAGCTGCTTGACGAAGCAATGAATGGGGATGTTAGAAGTATGATGAAGGGTGCTTCTCCCGAGGAAAGGGAGTTCTTGCTGACGGTGATGAAGAAGAAGGACCTGAACCCCCCCGCCGTAAGGAATGAAGTGGAGGTTCTGGAAAAGTATAAGGACGATATTTCAAGATTCCTTAAGGTAGAAATAGTGATTAATCAAAATTCTAAGGACAACAAGAATAAGAAAGCTTTTCCGGGCAGGCCTTCAATAACTTTAGAGTGAAATTATTTCTTTAGAAATTTCTCAAGAGCAGCCCTTGCAGGTGCAGTTTCAAGGACCTCCCCAAATAGTTTTGCTTCTAGGTCAGAAGAGTATTCTGTCCTTCCGAGAAGCTCCTTTATCCTCCTTATACTCTCCAACGACTTTTGGGAAAGGGATTCTGCCATTTCCATGGCATATTTTAGGGGATCGTCTGATAGGAGTGTAATAAGACCAAGGCGGTAAGCCTCATTTCCATCCAATATTTTCCCTGTCAGGGCAACGTATCTAGCAACGCCTGAGCCAGCTATCTTAGCGATCCTCTTCATTCCACCCCATCCCGGGAGTATCCCCAGGTTGATCTCAGTTAGTCCAATTTTCGTTTGCGGAGAGGCTATCCTGAAATCACAGCTGAGCGCAAGTTCTAGCCCGCCACCGTAAGCACCCCCTTCAACAGCAGCTATCGTTATTCCTGGAAAATTCTCTATTCTGTCCATGAATTCGTTTCCATTCTTTGAGAATTCCCTGGCCTCGTTCCCTGAAATGGAGTACATAATGGATAGATCCCCCCCTGCAGAAAAAAAACCTCCTTCCCCCCTGAAAATTACGACTACTGAACCCTCAAGCGAGGATAGAGATTTGTCAATTTCCTTCGTAAATTCAGGAGAGAGAGAATTCTTCTTCTCTGGCCTGTTAAGCGTGAGGACAGCTACTTTTCCCTTCTTATCTATCCTAACAAAGCCCACCGGATATCGCCTTCAGCCTATTACGAACTTATAGGAAAGCTCCCCTTTCTCTAGCTTTTTCTCTGAAGCTTTCATAGTCTTGTTTGCCTGGTCCAAGACGGCATTAATGTAACCATCTGAAATGTCCAGAAAATTTTCGCCGCCGCGTCTGGCAGTTATTCTGAGAATCGTTATGTGCTTCGATACCTCATTAACGGAAGATTTCACATATGGGATGTCTGTGATAATGCTGTCTTCAATAAGCCTTATGAGTTGTTTGGGGGTGGAGAATTTTGCAATAAATTTAGTCATCTTTGCCCTGTCACCAAGTGCATACCCCAGTTGATTGAGTCTCGTCTTGAGATCTCCTCCCAGTGTAATTGCAGCTGCCTCTATGACTTTCTTATATATGTCCTCAGAGAACGACTGTGAGCTTCCAATGTCGCTGAGTCCTGTGAAGAGAACAGACGGTCTGTTCAGTGTCGCAAGCATCGCCCTTACTCCGCTCATTCCTCTCCGCTGTCTTACGTAGTCAATCACAAATTTCAAGTCAGAGCCACTAGCCTCTTGCATTAATATCCCAGTCAATATAAATTACTAATTATTATCCCTTTCCTTCCACCTGTGCCAGATAGCAGTGGCATTATTCGAATGGACTGAATTTCGTGGAATTTGTACCTGAAGAGGGGTCCATAGTTCACATGTTATGATCATATAATAAAATTAGCCGAGTTAACTCGGGAACACTTTGCTAAGTGTGTCGTAGGGGATCATCATTTGAGAGGGGGACGTTCTCGAATGTAACATTCTCCACAGAAATTCGCCCCTTTTGGCGAATTCGTCAAATGTAGTCTGTGATAGATTTTATCTCTCCTGTGAAGCCATCCATAACTAATGCAGAGGACGAATAAATTGGATAGAAACAGGAGTTTATAAACGTGACCTTAATGGTATCTTCCAGAGGTTTTACCCTCTTTCTCGAATATATTATGAACGCTTCAGATTCACTCTTCTCAACTACTTCCGTTTCTAGGCTGTCGCTTATCCATCTCTTTGCTCTCTCCATTGAGGATAGAGGCTCCCACTTAAGTTCAAGTTCTCTGTGGGCGGTTGGCCATGTGTCAAGCACTTCATATCCGTTGATCGATCTTGAAACCTTTCCATTGACTGCGTTGACCATAACAGTTCCTTCCTTATTCTCGAGAACATCGCCTTCCATAACCTTCATTGAGTAGGAAAAGAAATGGTATGGAATGAAAATCAGATCTGAGCGAAGACCTATGGAACTGGTTACGACTTCACCAGTCACAACTGGGCGGATGTACTTTGGATTGTTCCCCTCCTCCAAATAAACAAGGATGAAATCTTTATTGTTCTCTTTCGGTTCGCGCTCAGGTCTCCTAAAACTACTCTTTTCAATGTGCATGTCTATTACTGCTTTGCCGAGGATCCTTGCTACCTCGTCTCTCGTTACTGCAGTGATTCTGTGCTGTTTACAGTACGATAAGACCTCTTTGTCAACGCCATCTGCGAGGATGAAAAGAAATCTCTCTCCTGGAAATGAAGCAGTGGATGATTGGAACTCCCTCACCTTGTCAAAATCCTGGTTTTCAAGAAGCATAATCACTTCTCCCGTTCCATCTCCATGATCAACCCAGATGTAATCTTCTGGATAACCGGGGTAAGTTCTGTACCCCATGTTTTTGACCATCTCCCCGATGAGCGTACGAACGTCCATTTCTGTTTAGTATAAGCTTGCGGGTTATATGATTATTGTTTTTTTAACAGATCTAGAATGTAAACGATAGATCGTTGTCCTCGCTCATAAAATCTGCAAGGTGTCGAATTTTCCGTAACTGTCAGGTGAATAATCGTTTCGCTTCTCATCATCCTTTTATAGAATCTCGCAATCTTGGAAAGTGTGAAATATGTATGAAATAAGGTTCCACGGTAGGGGTGGACAAGGAGCTGTCACAGCATCCAAAATACTTGCTACTGCAGCTTTTCTAGAGGGCAAGTGGGTGACGGCCTTTCCATTTTTCGGAACGGAGAGAAGAGGAGCTCCAGTGACTGCATTCACGAGGCTGGACGACAAGCGTATAGAACTGCGGAGCCAGATATATGAACCTGATGCAGTAATCGTACTGGACAAATCACTTATGAATATTGTTAATGTTACGGACGGCTTGAAGAATGACGGGGTGATCATTGTTAACGGAAGGAGCGGGGGTGTGAAGGGAGTTGGGAAGTACAGAGTAGGATACGTAGATGCCACAAGCATCGCCATAAGAAATGGCCTCGGGGATCCTTCCCACCCAATCGTGAACACTTCCATCCTTGGAGCATTTTCCAAGGTTAGCAATGTGGTATCCCTTCGGTCAATCAAGAAGGCAACGACAGACATGGTTCCTTCGAAGAAGAATGAAAACGTCAATGCAATCGAGGAAGCCTATGAAGAAACGGAGATGACCTGAATGCCCATGCTTCCTATTGCATATGAACCATCGATCTCAAAGGTCATGTCATCCTGGAGGACCTCAAAGCCGATCATAGATTACTCTAAATGCACCCGGTGCAGTATATGCTGGAAGTTCTGCCCGGACGTTGCTATTAACCTTGTTACTGACACGTCCCTGACTGCGCCAAATGAAAGATTTAAAGCGCTCGAAGCCCCTGTGATAGATTATAACTACTGCAAGGGTTGCGGTATCTGCGCTGAGGAGTGCCCCTTCGATGCGATAACAATGGAGAGGGAGGAGGAGTAGATGGAATCTATTCAGTCTGCGAGAAGGATCATGACAGGCAATGAGGCTGTTGCAGCAGGAGTAAAGTTAGCAAACGTGAAGATTGTGTCGGCCTACCCCATAACGCCCCAGACCACTATAGTCGAAAAGCTTGCTGAAATGGTAGCCAACGGGGAACTCGATGCAAAGTTCATAGAAGTAGAAAGTGAACATAGCGCAATGTCTTCAGTGATTGCGAGCGAGTTGACCGGAGTAAGGTCCTTCACTGCTTCCTCTTCCCATGGTATCCTCTATATGCACGAAGCTCTACACTGGGCTGCAGGAATGAGGGTCCCGGTAGTGATGTCAGTGGTGAACAGAGCGATTGGTCCCCCATGGAGCATATGGGGAGAACAAACAGATACGTTCAACCAAAGGGACACCGGATGGATCCAGATATACTGCGAATCTAATCAGGAGTCAATGGACAGCATCATCCTGGGATACAAGATTGGAGAGAATAAGAGAGTTCTTCTTCCTGTTATGAACATGCTGGATGCCTTCACTCTTTCACATACGTCAGAGCCTGTTGAATTAAGAGATCAGAAGACTTCTATGGAATATCTTGGGGACCTCGATCTGGATGCAAGGATTGATTTTAGCAACCCCATGGGATATGGATCACTTGTACCACCAGACGGCCCATTCATGGAAATGAAGAAGGATATGCGGGACAGCATGTACAAAGCGACCGGAATGATCAAGAAGGAGATAGATAATTTTAACGAAACGTTCAATGCTGAACTTCCAGGAGTTACGGAGAATTTCATGATGGAGGACGCGGATTATGCGCTCATAACTGCCGGTGCGATCTCGTCTACTGCCAAATATACAGTGCGGAAACTGAGGGAAAGGGGACAAAAAGTGGGTCTAATAAGGATTTATTTTTACCGCCCCTTCCCCGGAGAAGATGTACTTAGGGCAGCTAAGGGTCTGAAAGGATTGGGGGTAGTTGAAAGAAATCTTTCCTTCGGACAGAGGGGGCCGATGTTTGAGGATGTCGTCTCCTCCTTATATGGAAGGGTGGACGTTCCAGTCAGGAACTATGTTGTAGGCCTAGGAGGAAGGGACATCAGGGTCAAAGACTATGAACTCATGTTTGAAAATTTGACCGAGGGAGACAACGAAATGGAATGGGTAAACGTGAAGGTGAAATAGATGCCAACCACTATTCCTAGAGAGGAACTGATGATGCCGGGGCACACAGCATGTGCCGGGTGTGGCGCAACGCTTACGATGAGGTATGTGCTCAAGGCAATGGGACCGAAGACTGTTGTTGCGATCCCTGCCTCCTGCTGGTCTGTGATACCAGGAGAATTTCCTTCCACAGCACTTAAAATCCCATTGGTCTACACGACTTTTGCATCCACAGGCGCGACTATCTCCGGTTTGAGAGAGGGACTGGATGCCCAGGGGAAGGAAGACTACAACGTGCTTGGGTTCGCAGGTGACGGAGGCACGGCAGACATAGGTCTTCAGTCGCTAAGTGCTGCAATGGAGCGTGGCCATGATGTGCTGTATGTCATGTATGACAATGAAGCGTACATGAATACGGGGATACAGAGAAGCGGGAGCACGCCATACGGTGCCTATACCACTACCACGCCTGTTGGAGTGAAGAGGGATTTCAAAGGGCAGAAAAAGAAATACGTTGCAGACCTGATGATGGGACAGAATGTCCCATACGTGGCAACGGCAACGATAGGATTCCCGGAAGATCTTGAGAAAAAGATAGCTACTGCAAAATCGATAAAAGGTCCCAAGTTCATCCAGATCCTTTCTCCTTGCCCTCCAGGTTGGTTTTACAATTCTGCCGATACTGTAAAGGTATCGAAGCTTGCAGTAGAGACTAAGGTTTTCCCTCTATACGAGTACAAGAACGGGAAATTCACCTTGTTCAAGCCCGGGAAGACTCTTCCCGTCTCAGAATATCTTTCGATGCAGGGAAGGTTTTCGCATCTGCTTCCTGAGGACGTTAAAGCGATAGAGGAGGCAGTGGAGGAGAGGTGGAATTTCCTCCTTAAAAAGGAGCAGACCTAAAATGGCCTATGAATCCCTTCTTGGTCCAGAAGGGAGGGTAGAGTTTCTTTTGGGGAATGAGGCTGTTGCTAGGGGGATATATGAGGCAGGGGTTTCCGTTGCCGCAACCTATCCTGGAACCCCGAGTTCTGAGATAGGTGACGTTCTTTACCTTATCTCTGAAAAGATGGGAATAAAATTCGAATTTTCGACCAACGAAAAGGTGGCGCTTGAAACTGCTGCCGCCGCATCCACGGGTGGTCTGAGATCGTTTGTATTCATGAAACACGTCGGGCTAAATGTTGCAATGGATTCGTTCGTATCTCTTTCCGAATCTGGAGTTAAGGGTGGAATGGTTGTATTTTCTGCGGACGATCCATCGATGCATTCATCACAGAATGAGCAGGATAACAGGTTCCTGGGCAAATTTGCAAAAACCATAGTAATAGAGCCGTCTGATCCTCAGGAGCTCAAAGATTTTATCGTCAAGGCGTTCGATCTTTCAGAAGAGATTGGCCATCCTGTCCTTGTGAGAAGTGTGACAAGGATTTCTCATATCAGGGCTCCGGTGAAGCTTGGGGTGGTCCGAGAGAGGAATGAGTGGCATTATAGGAAGGAGAAAGCGTTTGTACTTCTCCCAGAAAACGCCTATGCTTCACAGCTTCAGATTACAGAAAGGCTGGGGAAGGTCAGATCGTCTAGATACTCAGAAATGTTCGATAGAGTTTATGGCGATTCTTCAACACTCATAATAACTTCAGGTGCTGCATATAACTACGTGGATGAGGCGCTCGGAATGCTGGGGAAAAAAGCCAGGATAATCAAGGTCGGTATGAGTTTTCCGATTGATGCAGAGAGAGTGATCGAAGAAATTGATAAGGCAGAGAGAGTGATTTTCATCGAGGAAGGAGGCCCGTTCATAGAGGAGCAGGTACTTGCTCTCTGTGCATTACGCTCTATAGATAAGAGGTTTTACGGAAAGCTGAATGGAAGCATCCCCGCTTCATACGAGATGGATGTTGACAGGGAGATGGAATTCCTCTCCAAGATATTCGGAATTCCTTTCACTCCCAGAACAGAGAGAATGGATATTATCAAGAGGAAACCAGTGCTTTGTCCGGGATGCCCTCATAGAGCCACCTACTACGTCACGAAAATGGCGTTGAAGCAGAGGGGGATAAAGAATGCAATAGCGCCAACGGACATTGGCTGCTACACTCTCGGCTATTATGACCCATTCCAACTTGGAGATTTCTGCTTTTCAATGGGTTCGTCCATAGGGTCATCAAGCGGATATAGCATGAACGCTGGCGAAAAGGTCGTGAGCTTCATCGGGGACAGCACATTCTTCCACGGAGGGATCTCAGGCTTGATAAACGCATACCACAACAATCACAATTTCCTTCTTGTCATATTGGACAATTCCACAACCGCAATGACCGGTGGTCAGCCTACTCCGGAGACAAGTCCACCTTTCAAAAGAGTAGACTTAGAGGGGGTGGTAAGGGGTATTGGTATTAAGAACGTTTTCACAATTGATCCGTACGACCTGAAAGCGTCCCTTGACGTTTTCAAAAAGGCGCTCGATTCAAAGGAGCTGGCTGTAATTATAAGCAAGAGAGAGTGTGCCTTGATTGCGGACAGGAATAAGTCTCCTGCAGAAACGAGAGTATTCCAGGTCAATCAGGATAAATGCAATCTCTGCTACAACTGCATCAAGAACTTTGCATGCGCTGCTTTTTACATTGAGGAAGGCAAGGTGATGATTGATCCAGAGCTGTGCGATGGGTGTGGAGTTTGCACTGAACCACTAGTATGCCCCTTCAATGCAATAGAGGTGAAGATGTAATGGTCTCCATAGTTTTCGCTGGTGTGGGAGGACAGGGATTGATAACAATAGCAAGCATTCTTGGAAGAGGGGCCATTGTGGAAGGAAAGCACGCAATTATGACTGAGCTACATGGCATGTCCCAAAGAGGGGGGTCAATTTCAGTTGAGGTTAGGATTGGAGAATATAGGAGTGCAATAATCCCCGCAAGGACCGCAGATGCGATAGTGGGGTTCGAGGAGATGGAAACTGTAAGGAATATCAACAAGCTCAAGGACGACGGATTGATACTTCTGAATAGGAGAACAATTCATCCTATAGAACTGACAATGATTGGACAGAGCTACCCCGTGGAGGAAATAGAGAATTATCTGAGGGGAAGGAATATCGTCTTCGTAGAGGCAGATGAGATTGCGATGAAGCTCGGGAACAAGAAAGTAACAAATGCGGTGATGCTAGGTGCTCTGTTTGCAACCCATATTCTCGGACTCAGGGAAGATAGCCTTCTGACCGCTATCAGGGAGGCCCTGGACAGAAAGTACTGGGACGTCAACATAGCTGCCTTTTCTGCCGGAAAGGAATCCCCAATCATAGAAACCGAAAAGGTCGCATGAAGATAAACGTAATCGGACCGGGTGCAATGGGAATTGTTCTCTCTTATTATCTGCACGAGAAGAACGATGTAATCCTTACAGTGAAGGGAGAAGACAAGGAATTTTACAAAGGCGGATTGACCCTTGTAAGAAATGGAGAAACTAAAAATTTTTCAGTAGCAATTTCAGACAAAATAGAGGAAGCGGACATAACCATCGTCACAGTCAAATCCTACGATCTGCTGCCCGTTTATCATGACCCCAGGTTGAAGGGGAACGTTATACTAATCCAAAACGGCCTCGAGCACCTAGATATTGAAAGGAAAGGGGTCAACAAGATATATGCGGTCACGACCTGGGGCGCAAGAAGGCTGTCAAAAGGAGTTACAGAGCTAACTGGAACCGGTTACTTCAGACTTGGCGGCGATGGTGTGAATTTAGACCTGAAGTTCCTGAGGGAGTCAGGCATAAACGCGGAATGGACCACTAACATCGTTGAAGAACTGTACAGGAAGGCTGCAATAAATGCAGTTATAAATCCAATAACATCTATATTTGGAGTGCTGAATGGGTCCATCGTGACGGAGAGTCCACTTTGGGAAATTGCCTCAATTGCAATTGCTGAATTGGATCGTCTTTTTACAAAGATGGGATACAGACTTGATATCGAGAAGAATGTTGCAGAAACCTGCAGAGTGACGGCAGAAAATGTGAGCAGCATGCTCCAGGACCTCCAGACAGGCAGGATGACGGAAATAGACTCGATAACAGGAAAAATACTCGAGCTGGGTGAAAAATTCAAGGTGGAGATGATAGCGAACAGGATCCTCTATGACTCAGTGAAGTATCTGGAGTCAAGATCAAAAATACACGGAAGGACAAATACGTCTCGTTCTCCTGGAACCTAGTGCTTCCCTATCCTGACAGGATATCTTCCAGTTAGGCAGCCAAGACAAAGGTTCTCTCTTCCTAGCCCTGTTGCTTTCACTAACCCTTCGAGGGAGATGTAACTGAGACTGTCCGCACCAATTTTTTCTGTAATCTCCTTATTATTCCTATTAGCGGCAAGGAACTCTTCCTTTGTCTTCATGTCTATTCCGAGGTAGCAGGGATAGCGAACGGGGGGACAGGCTATCCTCACATGCACTTCTTTTGCACCGTTGACTTTCAGCATCTTGACTATTTTCCTCATCGTGTTTCCACGGATTATGCTGTCGTCAACAAGGATAACCCTCTTTCCATCTATGAGCTCTCGTATGGGATTCAGTTTTATGTCGAGTTCATTTTCCCTCCCTTCCTGTTCAGGCATTATGAATGTTCTGTCAACATACCTGTTCTTAATTAATCCCTCAGTGAACGGTATGCCAGATTCCTCGGAGTAACCGAGAGCATGAGAGCGCCCGGAGTCAGGCACCGGAATAACGCAGTCCGCCTCCACTCGACTTTCCCTTGCCAAAATTCTTCCAAGTTCCCGACGGACGTTGAAGACGTTCCTTCCGTCCATTACACTGTCAGGCCTTGAGAAATATACGAATTCGAACATGCAATGGGCCGTTCTCTTGCCCCTGTCGTAAAAGTAGGAGTCTATGCCGTCCTTCCTAATCTCAACTATTTCCCCCGGCTTCACATCCCTAATTGTTTTTCCATTAAGCTGGTCAAATACGACGCTCTCCGATGCGGCTCCATAGCCAAATTCGGTTTTGCCAACTACTAAGGGGCGGATACCATTGGGGTCTCTTACCACAAAGACCCTCTGATTGACAATTATATTCAGTGAGTATGCACCGACAAGTTTCTTGAAAGTATTTTTCATAGAAAGTATCGGATCATAAGTCTTTGAGAGGTTTATTGACAGCAGTTTCATTATTACCTCCGTATCTGAATTTGTGGCGAAGGAGTAACCTTTCCTCTCAAGTGATTCCTTTATCTGGAGCGCGTTTACAATCTCTCCATTGTGTCCAAGTGCTATTTCATATTTACCTATCTTCGCATAAAGAGGCTGTGCATTTTCAAGAGTGGATGATCCTGCTGTGCTGTACCTTATGTGACCGATACCCATGCCATTGTCTTTTTCAATCCTAACCCCAGAAAAAACTTCGTTGACCAGTCCCATTCCCTTGTAGTTTTTAAGTCTCTTATCAGTACTTATCGATATTCCGGAAGATTCCTGGCCCCTGTGTTGGATTATCCTTAGCGACTGAATAAGTCTGTAGCCGACCGGCACATTCTCGGCAAGCGCGACGATCCCGCAAGATTCACCTAGACTTCGCCCAGCTGTAGCTTCTAATCCTTGGATCGGGGTATCCACAGTGTGAGCACCTTTTATCCGTGACATTATATGAATGATGGCCACATCTTCTACACTTTATATGAACCTTTATCCTGTTTCTCCTTCCCATTGATGGAGTTCCTCTCATATTATATCGCCTCCGATGGTGAAATGTAAACTACTACATCCCCCCTTAGAACCATTATGGGGGAGGTTCCTTTGCTCTTGCCGTCTATGACCTCCTCTGCGTTCTTTATAACTAGGTTGAGGTGTTGATCGTATCCATCCAGCAATCCCCTATACTCCCTGTTCCATTTGACCTTGACCAGTACATACTGGTTAAGACTAGTTCCAAGAACATTGAGGGGACGCATCTTTCCGTCCATAAAACCACATTGATACCATATATTTAATTGTGTGTAGAGCCACAAAGTGACCATTGAAATATTCTTTTCGCACTCGGATTTGCAAAATAAGATGGTGAAATTAGTCCTCCGACAACCGCAACAGATTTTTAATCTTCATAATATATAGTACCAATGGTGAAAATCGGACTAATAGGCGGGTCAGTTACTGGAAAGTTGCTGGAAGAAGCAGAGATTGTAAAATTCGGGACACCCTATGGGGAAATGTCTTCTCCAATAGAGGTAGGAAAGATAGGGGGGAAGGAAGTGGCTGTACTTTATAGGCATGGGAAGGGGCACGAGATACCACCACATAAGATAAACTTCAGGGCCAATATCTACGGCTTAAAGGAAATGGGAGTTGAAAGGGTTATAGGAGTTTCAGCGGTTGGATCGCTTCAGAAGGATATTGAACCTGGGGCAATAGCCCTTCCTGATCAGTTCTTTGATTATACGAAGGGAAGGATCTACTCATTTTTTGATGGCCCGAAGGTTGTTCACATATCAATGGCAGATCCTTTCTGCCCCGAAATGCTGGATATATTTCATAAAGCCCTGATTGACCTTCGAATCAAGTCGAAAAGGGGCGGGACTTACGTCTGCATTGAGGGGCCCAGATTTTCGACCAGGGCTGAAAGCAAGTTTTTTAGGGGTGTTGGGGATATCGTTGGAATGACTTTAGTACCAGAAATAAACCTTGCTAGGGAAAAGGAGATGTGTTATCTTACCCTAGCGACTGTAACAGATTACGACGTCTGGGCAGATATTCCAGTTAATTCAAAAGAAGTCGTGAGAGTTATGAAGGAGAGCGAGAAGAATATAAGTGACGTTCTATTGAAGGCAATACCCCGCATACCAGATACGAGAGCCTGCGACTGTGCCCTTTCTCTTAAGGAGGCAGGGCTTTGAAGGCAAGATTCTTGGGAGGAGGAGACGAGGTCGGAAGACTAGGCATGGTCCTTTCGACTGACAGGTATAAGTTCCTGTTTGATTATGGGATGAACCCAACAAAGCCCCCAACATTTCCCATGCTGGCTCCTAAGGTGGATGGTGTATTCGTCACGCATTCCCATCTGGATCACGTTGGAATGCTACCGTGGTTGAACAAGAATGGAGGCGCAAACGTTTACGCTACCCCTCCGACACTGTCGGTAATTCCCATACTTCTTTACGACACCGTCAAAATAGCAACACTTGAGGGCGGAAGTCTTCCATTTGAAGAGATAGATGTCGATAGCATCATAGAATCATTCACCCCCCTGAACTACGGGGAAACGATGGAGTTCAAGGATACTGAGATATCTTCTCATTCCACCGGTCATCTTATAGGAAGCAGCATGTACCTTCTTCAGAACGACAGAAAGTTGGTCTTTACCGGGGACATACAGAGCATAGATACCCACCTTCTTTTCGGCATCAAGCCAATAGATACAGAAATACTTGTGGTGGAAAGTACGTATGCAGGGAAGGAGCACCCGCCCCGTCAGAGTGTTGAGGAAAATTTCCTTTCTTCGATACAAAAGGTAGTGGAGAACGACGGAGTCGCAGTAGTGCCTGCATTCGCCACAGGGAGGGCTCAGGAACTACTCATGGTGCTGGAAAATACGGATTATGAAATCTGGATAGACGGTATGGCAAGGACGGTATGCAATGTTCTACTCAGCTTCCCCAGATACATCAAGAATTTCCAAAGATACAAGAAGATGCTCCGGAGGGTCAGACTAGTGAGAAGTAGAAGCGACAGAGAAAAGGCGCTGAACGGGGATGTAATAATAACAACGAGCGGGATGCTTGACGGAGGGCCCGTCCTCAGTTACATCTCACAGCTTAACGATCCAAAGAATGGTCTGTTCCTCACGGGATACCAAGTCGAGGACACGAACGGGAGGAGATTGCTAGAAACAGGAAGCATAGACCTTGCTGGCGTAGATACGAAGGTCAACATGGATCTGAAATTCTTTGATTTCTCTGCCCATTCGGGACACAAGGAACTTGTAGAATTCATAGAGGGAAGCAAGCCTGACAAAGTGGTCCTGATGCATGGTGAAAAGAGGGAAGAACTTGCCAAAGACCTGACCTCCCAGAAGGTCATTCTACCGAAGAATGGGGAAGAGTTCGAAATCTGACCTCTATGCTGAAGGAGAGAATTCTGGGAATACTTTTTGATGAAGAAATAACCCAAAGAGAACTGACGACTAGGCTCGGCTCTTCCAGGTCTAGGACGTCAGAAGTGCTGAAGAAGCTGGAGGAAGAAGGGCTTATCGAGAGGAGAAGGATAAGCAAGAGAACAATTCTCGTGTCAATAAATCATTCTAAAACCCTAAGGGTTGGAATTCTGAGGAGTTCAGAATATGCACTGGTTATTTCCACCCTTCATTCCCTTGGGGGGAGAATACCTTTTAAGATAAGGGTATACGACAACAGTTTGGAAGCTTTGAAAGATATGATGCTGGGGCTTACTGATATGGTTGCTAGTCCATTAATCTCGGGATATTTCTTCCATTTGACAGACAGGAACGTAAAGCCGGTGGCGGGGATTGCAACGGGAGGTTCAGGCATATTGAAGAGAAAGGAGAGTGGGTTTATAGGCACAACCCCCCTTTCAAAGATGGATAAAGATTCGAGGCAGTTTAAGAACTATACGCGGATATATTACAAGAGCGTTGACGACATTCTTAAGGCGTACGGGAATGGAGAAATCGACGCAGCTGCCATATGGGAGCCCTTCCTCACCATGAACGGTGGAATAAAGAACACCTCCGAAAGCATCTGCTGCTGTCTCTTCGTTATGGGAGAAATTTCGCCTGCAGTCAGATTGTTTCTCGAGAAGTATGTAGAAAGTGTTGAAAGGGGCATTTCTGCGGAAGAGAGGGTGGAAATCTCGCGACTGATGAGCCCCATACTGGGAGTGAAGGAAGGAGACGTAGCGAGGAGCCTAGATTCATACGTTTTCACCGTAAGGGTAAGAGAAGAAGATGCTAGAGATCAGATCTTGAGCTTCGGTCTGCCAGCGGGAAAAGAGGTGAGTGACTTCCTTGAAAGATGCCCCAAAGTTTCCGTATGAAATCTACCCATGGCAGGAGATGATTTTTCGAAAACTAGACGAGAGCAATAAGAGTTCAGTATTACTTGAGAGCCCCACTGGGTCTGGAAAAACAATCGCAATTCTCTATCACATAATGTCGAAGTACCCGGAAAGGAGGGTAGTATTCCTCACAAGAACAAATTCGCAGGGAGAAAATCTGCTGAGGGAGGCTCGAGCGCTTGGAATAGACAGAGTGATGACTTTCCTTGGCAGGGGGGAAATGTGTCTCTACAGAGGGCAGGGTTCTGAGATGGCACTCGGAAACCCGGAGGAGCAGAGCAACTACTGCAGGACTTTGGTGGAAAGAAACAAGAGGGGGGGAGGAGGCTGTCCTTACAGCACTGACTATGGTGGCAGTTGGAAGAAGACAATCATGTCACAGGAGGATTTCCTTGAACTCGGGAAAGAGGGTTTCTGCCCATACTTTGCTCAGAAGAATCTTGCAGGTAACGCACATTTCATCGTTACTACATATTCTTTCTTCCTGAATCCATTCATCAGGGCGAGATTTTTGACATGGATGGAAGCGGAACTGAAGGATATAATACTCGTTGCGGACGAAGCTCACAATATACCTGAACTGGCTAGGAACCTTCTGTCTTTGAAGCTCACACACAACACCCTGTTGAACTGTCAAAAGGAGCTGGACCAGTTCGGTGATCTCCCACTTCGCAACGTTAGGTCGTCGTTCATAGTTGATTCCCTCAGTGAAGCGTTAGATTCCCTTCTAAAGGAAGGTGACAGGATAGTGACATCTCAGGAGGTCAGCGAAGCATTCATGGAAGCATTCCAGATGAATTCCCTTGAAATAAAAAATTACCTGATCCTCATGGCGAACTACGGCCTTTCTATAAGGGAAGCGAGAGAGAATGAGGGAAGGCTGCCAAGAAGCAACATCTACAATGCCTCAATTCTGGCATCCAGGCTCATGGAGGAAGATGAAGGATATAGGGTTATCATCTCCCATAACGAGGAACCATCTGGCCTTCTGCTAATGAACCTGGAAACGGAGGAGATTCTGAGCTTTTTCCACAACTCTTTCAGATCGTACTTCATGTCAGGAACTATTTCACCGTTCAAGAAATTCATGGACGAGATGGGATTAAGGGACCCGGAGAAGGTTGTCATCAAGGCTGACTATCTTGAAAAAAACCTTAGGATTCTTTTTGTCGACGACGTCACATCCAAGTTCACTTTGAAGGATGAATCGAAGGGAAGGATGGACAGGTACGTAAAGGATATCGTTGAAAAAGTCAAGAAAAATAAGATAATTTTCTGCACTTCTTATGAACAGCTCACTTCATTTCTGGAAACTGAAATGAACGGCAGGATATATTTCGAAAGAAAGGGAATGAGCAATGAGGAGTTTCAGAGCCTCATAAGTAATTTCAGGGAAAAAGGGGGGAATCTTTTTGCAGTCATAAACGGAAGGATTTCCGAGGGAATTGATCTGCCCGGGAAACTGGTAGAAGTCGCTGTGCTGACGGGGATCCCATATCCTCCACCCTCTCCTGAAATTTCTGCGATGGAACTCTTTTATGAGATGAAATTCAAGAGTGGGTGGGAATATGCCTACGAGACAGTTGCATCGATAAGACTTAGACAGGCTATAGGGAGATTGATCAGGAGCCCGGAGGAGAGAGGTGTTGCAATAATCCTTGATTCGAGGGCAAGGAAGTTCAGAGGGGAACTGCCAAATCTCCACCTGAGCAAGGACGTCATTGCTGATACGAACGAGTTCCTGAATCAATAGGGTACGTCTTTCATCTTCAGCTTGTATCCGATGATGTTGACGGCTCGATGAATCAGTGGCGTAACTATGAGAATTGCCAGAACTCCATCCCACGGAAAGATCAGTTTGGCCTCTGGCCAGAAAAATATGTAAAAAAATGCCAAGGAAAAGAGCGCAAAAGGATACTGATCCAGGAAAATAGATTCTGTCCCAGGTGCTCTACCAATTCTCCTCTTGATAAATGAACCGATGAGGTCACCGAACATTGAGAAGAATGAAAGTGTGAATACCATTAGGAATGTTGGCAGAAGGTAGTTTGAAAACGTAAGTTCCTTCACACCGGCGTACAGGAAAGTATAGTTTATGAGGAGACCTATCATAGCTCCAGAAAGCGTCCCTCCGACATATCCAGACCAAGTTTTGTGATCTCCAAACAACCTCTTCCCTTTATATAATCTCCCCCCGTCGATGACTAGGTGACCCCCAGTCAAGACGGCACTTGGATTGGCGACGAATGCGGGTATGAAGAGGACAAGAGAAGAAATGAATGCCGGTATCACCTTTGGCAAGACTTTGCAAAAATATAATGGTTTCTGGTACTGAACCCAAGGTTTTTCTATTGTTGTCTATTGAACCTTAAAAGATGGAAACGGCCAAGCCCAGCTGGATACTGCTTCAGAATGCCTATGGATTGGTAATAGGTTACATCACATATTTTATGATCTTCAGGCACGCCGGGGTTGTTGCCTTTGGTATCTTCTCCTTCGCGCTTTCCTTTGGACTGATATTTTCTTTTGTATCTGACCTGGGGATAAATACTGCGCATGTGAGGATGATTGCAGCGGGAAAAGACAGAAATGAATATAATAACGCGCTCGTCCTCATGAAGGTATTCCTTACTGCGATTTACGTAGCTGTAATTCTCTTGTCCATCTTTTTCTGGACAGTTGTTTTGCACCATGGCTTTGAGTACAAGTATGAATACTATAGCATATTACTTCTCTTCCCGTATTTTGTAAGCCTACCATACATTCAGGCTAACCGGGCATTCTTTACAGGGACGATGGAAGCGGCCAAAATGTCTTTTCCGGCAATAGTTGAATCAACTGTACGATTGGCAGCTATAGTTGCCTTCATAAGGTTCAACATCTTCAACCTGACAAACCTCAATGAAATGGCGCTTCTCATTGCAGTATCTTACTCTATTTCTTATGCTGTATACGCAATCCTGAGCTTCGCAGTTGGGAGACCCTGGAATTTTAAATGGCCACGCCGTGAAGTTATAGGAGATTACCTGAAATATTCATATCCTCTGATGGGAGTGGCAGTGGCTAGTGCAGTTTCGGGTAATCTTGCTCAGATTCTGATCCAACTGTCTAACTACTCGTTCCAGTTGGGTGGATATGCGGGGTCACTGCGGATCATAGCGATTGTCACTGGATTCACGACCTCCGTCACAGTCCTTATTCTGCCAATACTTACATCCCACTTTGGAACAAAGGAGGAATACGGTAAGACGGTAGGGTTGATGACTAAATATCTTGCAGTTTTCATCACACCAATAACTGTTTTCGCAATAATATTTGCCTCCCCGATCTTAAACATATGGACAGAACAACTAATTCCCTTCACCTTCACCCTTCAAATTCTCCTTTCCGGTACTTGGTTCACAACTATGTCCATCCCCTACTGGACGCACTTTAATGCGATAGGGAGGACTAGGATCTCCGGTGGAATCAACATAGCGGGCTACTTACTAACAATAGCACTTGATCTCGTGCTGATACCGAGCAACATCCTTGGAATAAGGGTGGCCGGTCTTGGAGTTAACGGCGCTGCTTACGCCTCGTTGATTTCTGGAATAGTGCTTCTTATAGTCTCCATTATCGCCCTTGGTAGGACAGTTAAGATACCCATCACCTTTGAATCGCTCAGGGGTATTGTTATTTCTTTGCTCCTTGGAGTTCCTTTCTATTATTTTCTCCACAGTGATTCAAGAATGCCTGCCTTGTACCTTCTTGCCTTCTTTATAATTTACGCGTTAGCCTATATGGGCCTACTGATTGCTTCAAGAACACTCTCAAAGCAGGAAATGCTTGACATTTTGAACATGGTAAATGTAAAGAAAATGGCCAGATATGCAATTGATGAGTTAAAAAAACCATCGCAGTAATGTTTTATCTTTCCATTCGATCTCAATGATATGCCAGTTGAGAGTTTGGAACACACATCTGATCTGAGGCTTAGAGCCTGGGGTCATTCTTTTCAGGGTACGCTACTTGAGATTTCAAATTATATGCTCAAGCTCGTATATGGAAGCGCCATCAGCCCCGATTCGCCTCTAAATTCAAAGTTTGAATACGACTCCGACGAAAAATGTGTCACCAGGCTCCTAAACGACCTTCTATATCTATCAGAATCGTCTGGCCTTGCTATTAGAGTGAGAAAGATTACCGTCTGCAAAAATATGGTAGAGTGGGAAGGAGAAGGGGAAAGATTCAACAAGGAAAAGCATGGTGGTTCAGTTCTTGTCAAGGCAGCAACTTACGACAGACTGAAGGTATCAAGGAATCCGCCTTTAATAGAGATTACGCTCGACATTTAGGACCCTCAGTTGTCGCAACCACCGGATTCGTATAACTATAATAATAGGAAGCTATAACTTCCCATGGCCAAGGATGACAATTTTATCTTCGAAGATTCAAAGAAACTTCTGATTTCTGACGATATTATTATTCAGGCCGTCCAGGACATTTACAAAGAACAGATAAAAGAAATCGTAAGGAAGAAACTTGAGGAGAACCCCAGGTTGGAAGAAGAACTCAAGGATGCGATAAAGGATTATACGAAGGGGAAGCTCCTTGAGGCAGGGGCACAGGGGAAACTGCTGAAAGTTGTTGCGGAACTAGGCCTCATTTCGCTGCCAGAATCATTCAGGGACGAGATGATAAAATCTGTAATGAAAGCACTTGGACCGGAAATTGATACCCTTCTGAAAAATACTCTGTAAATGAAACTCAGCGTAAACAGGGTTCTACTCCTTGTTCTCGGCCTAGCCTACATAGTAATAATCATCCTGAAGAGAAGCCTTTATTCCCCCGGCCTAGTCGACTGGAAAACCATAGCGATACTATCATCACTCATAGTAGTTAACACTGGACTGATGTATTCCGGCGGCTTGAACTTCATCTCCTATGAAATAATGAAGATAACTAAGGGCCAAAGACAGTTGATGATCATATCAATCCTCCTTACCTCATTTTTGGCAATGTTCCTGACGAATGATGTATCCCTCCTGATACTCATTCCCATGACCGTTGCTATAGGAAAATTTTCAAGACAGAATCTCGACGATGTCATCATCTTTCAGGCGATCGCTGCCAATGTGGGATCAATGCTGATGCCTTTCGGAAACCCTCAGAATATCATAATTTTCCGTACGTTTGGTCTTACATTTGAGAAGTTCCTGTTGTCCATGCTTCCAATTTTCTTGGTCTCAATTGGCGTCCTACTCCTGTTCTCTCTTGTATTCAAGGACAAGAGAATCGAGACGGTAGAAGGTGGACAGAAACCACACATTTTCTTCTTTGCGTTGAACCTCGTGCTGCTATCCACAGCAATAATCGGGATACTCCTCAATGCCTCTATCCTCCTCTTCATATTCATTATTGGTATTTCACTCCTGTCGCTTCTGTTTTTCGAACCACGGACTGTGCTAAAAGTTGACTATGTGCTTATAGTCGTCTTTATCCTTATTTTTCTCGTTATGAACTCAGTTAGGTCCCTTATCTCCATCCCGATTGAAGGCGGGGCAATACAAGTATTCTTTTCATCGATGATTCTCTCACAGTTCATCTCTAACGTCCCCGCGACGGTCCTTTTTGGGAAGGTCCCTTACTGGGTGGCTCTATCATATGGAGTCAACATCGGGGGGAATGGAACTGTGATCGCCTCACTTGCAAACATAATTGCTCTTCGCAATTTATCCGGCAAAAACTTCCTGAAATTTAACAAGTATTCATTCCTCTTCCTACTCGTGACTGCAGCTGCAGGTTTCCTGATCCTGTTCAGATAAGATAAATAAGGAAAAGTGATAGCAATTTATGCAGATTCTGCTGAAAGGCGGCATTCTCCTCACTGAAGGTCATTCACCTAAGAAGATGGATCTATTCATTGATGGCAACATTATATCTGAAATTTCTGCCAAGGTGAGAGTTGAAGCCGACTACGTTATAAACTGTGAAGGAAGGATCGTTTCCCCGGGATTCGTAAACATGCACAATCATGTCGCCATGACAAACATGAGAACACTTCTGGATGACATGCAATTCTCCAAATTTCTTGAAACAGGGTTCAAGCTAGACAGCGTGAGGACGGAGGATGAAATATATTATGGAAGTAAACTCGGAATTGCGGAAATGCTGAGAAAAGGGACAACAACGTTTCTGGATATGTATTACAGTGAGGATGCTGTTGCAAAAGCTGTCCAGGAGACCGGAATTCGTTCATACCTTGGATGGAGCATCGTGAACAAGAACATGACGACCCAGAAGGGTGATCCACTGAAGAATGCTGAGCAGTTCATTTCCAGATTCAGGGGAAATGATCTCATAACACCACTGCCTGCTCCTCACGGCATATATTCCTGTGAAAGGGACGACCTCATTGCCTCAAAGGAGCTGGCAGACAGGTATGACGTCCCATACACGATTCACTTAAGCGAGAGCAGGAGGGAAGTCTACGACCTGGTCAAGAAAGAGAAGAAGAGACCGGTGGAATATCTAGAGGGGCTCGGTTTCCTCAGTGAAAGGATGATTGCTGCCCATGCTATCTACGTCACCCTAAACGAAATTAAAATGATGGGGAGGGCGGGGGTCACAGTAGTCAACAACCCCGTTAGCAACATGAAACTTGCTAACGGTAACTTTGTACCCGTTATTGAAATGATCCAGAACGGAGTAAATTTAACACTGGGAACGGACTCAGCTGCCACTAGCAATTCTCTAGATATGATGGAGAATGCGAAGCTTTCATCTCTGCTTCAAAAGAATTACAGGGAAGAAGGGACCATTCTCCCCCCCTCACAGGTGATAGACTTTATGACAAAGAACCCGTGGAAAGTCCTTCGAAGAGATGCAGGAATATTGAAAGAGGGCTTCCTAGCAGATGTGACAGTAATTGGGGGTAATGTTACTCAGATTCCCCTCAGACAAGAAAATGCGGAAAATATCCTGATCTACTCATCAAACGGGAACGATGTGGAGCACACAATCGTAAATGGAGAATTACTTTACTCTCAAGGGAACTATCTCAGACTGAATATGGAGGAATTACGCAAGAAAAACGAAGAAATCTTCGACCATTATAGGTCGTTTATGAATTCGTAAACCTTTTTCTTTTCCTTTTTTGCCATTCTCGCCACGGCGTCCTTGAAACCCGATGAATATTGCGACGCCTTCTTCTGTTTCCATACTAGCTTCTCATTCATTTGCAACTTTGAAGCCGTCGACCTGAGAACAAACTTCCTCTGACCTTTCCGGATGTTCTGACCGTATGGAATGCCTGATGCTATCCTGACTATCCTTTCATCTAGGTATGGGTAGATCAGAACTTTTTTAGAGGGGCGGCATATTTTCAGTTCGAGTGGAATCACCTCCTCCTGCAGTTTCCTCAAGTCTGTTTTGGATGTATCGTCTGTTTCATATTTTTTGTATCCGAGAAAAAGTTCATCTGCCCCCTGCCCTGAAACAAGAGTTGTCTCCGTTGAATCCTGGGAGATGAAAAATAAGGGAAGTTCGATGAGAATTATAAGAGGATTCGTCTCTCCCGTCATTCGTTTCATCTCCATTATTGCCTCTTTAATTTCAATGTCGCTTCTGGCAAGGAAACTTAGTGGAAGGTCCAGTAATTCCGCGCCCATTGAAGCCCATAGAAAATCATGAGAGTTGACAGTCCCCGCTGTATAAAGATGGACACTCTTCCCCAACTTTCTCAAGAGATATGCTAGAAAGGAACTGTCTATCCCGCCAGAGAATAACACTCCTACATTGTCAGGTATCTCTCTGATAACCTCTTTAAATGCTTTTCCTAGTTCGTCTTCCCATTCCATGGATTTGTCCTTATGTAATCTCGAATGTCTTCGATCTTAATCCGTATCTGTTCCCTTGTATCCCTGTGCCTTAAGGTTACATCCCCATTCTTTAGGGATTCATAATCGACCGTGATGCAGTAAAGAACCCCGACCTCGTCATACCTGGAATATCTTTTCCCAATTGACCCAGAGTCGTCATACAAAACTGAAAAGCCGCCCGCAAGTAGATTGTTGAAAACTGTCTGGGCTGTTGCAACAAGTTCCTTTTTGTCCATCAGAGGAAGGATTGCGGCTTCATAAGGTGAGATGTCCCGGGGTAGCGTCAAAACGACGTATCCGGAATCCTCCCTTCTAGTCAGATTATGATCCAAGATAGAATAAAATATCCGATCTAAGCCAAAGGCAGGTTCTATTACAATAGGAATGAAGTTCTCCTTATCGACGATCAGCTTCTCCTCCTTCTCCTTTATGAATTTCCCTAATTTTATTGTCGCGTCTCCTATAGTTACTTCTTCCCTCCCTTCTTTCAGGGCAGTTATTATTGCGGCGGAATTTTTGGAGTCTTCAGATTTTATTTTCTCATAATCTATTTCCTTTGTAATTCGACTTATTTCCTTCTTTGGGACAATCCTCTGAGCGTATAGGTCTTTTCCGGATGATTTGATGTGATTGCGAAGATCAAAGGAACCACGGTGAGCGATACCGGTTATTTCTATCCACCCTAAGTCGGTTTTCGCCTCTGCGTCCCAAGTATCCGTAGAATAGTGGCTAAGTTCCTCCTTCTTATGCTGTCTGAACCTTATTCTTTCCAAATCCAGACCAACTCTCAAATAAAATTTTAGCGCAATCCCCATAAAGTAGGCCATTGGCTGGCTCTTGACCATCCCCGAAGCGAACGCCTTCCTCGGCGTTGTTTTAATCTCCTTGCCGTCATTGGTCAGGAAGACAACGGAAAGAGAATCCTCTGGTTCGCGAATCCATCTTTCTTCTTCAGGATCGAAAAATGATTCACACTCCATCATGTTGAATTCCCTGAGCCGGTAGAGTGCCCTCCTAGGGGAAATCTCATTCCTGTATCCCCGCCCAACTGTTATGATTGCAAATGGGAGTTTTTCCCTGAAAAACCTGTAGTATTCTTTGAAATTTACGAACATTCCCTGTGCAGTCTCGGGTCTGAGGTATAAAGGGTCGAGTCCTTCGCCCTGTTCAATCGGAAACATCAACTTCTGAACCTTAACCTCTCCCAGTTGACCTTCGCATTTCTCGCACCTTATGCCAAGTTCTAGGATCTTGTCCTGCAGCCATTGTTTGTCAAGAACTGCCTGTACTCCCCTCTTCTCTATCAGATCATCCGCTCGATATTTTGCGTGACATTTCTCGCATTCAACAGAGTAGTCAAAGAACCTATCATAATGCCCTGAAGCCTTGAGGACCTGAACGTGCGTTATCGAAGTGCCATCAAATTCTGCTATATTCCCCTCCCCAAGCATGATACCCTTCCATATATCCGTAACTTTATCCTTTATGCGGGAGCCGTAGGGGCCATAATCATAGAGACCTGAAACTCCTCCGTATATTCCAAATCCCTGAAAGTAAATTCCCCTCCGTTTCGCAATCTCCTCTTGGTCCAGCTCCTTCATTTTATCAAGGAAGAGATTATATCAAAATCATAAACCATTCCGCTCAGTTCATCATCCACATCCCTGACCGGAAGCTGAGTGAATTTGTTTTTCTTCATTATCCTCGCTGCATCGTAAGCTGATGCCCCTTCATAGATGGAGATTGGACTTTTGACCATGATTTTTTCAACCTCCACGTTAGGAATTTCCAGGTCCCTTATTGTGTAGTAGAACGTGAAGATGTCCCTTAGGCTTTCCCAACTCCACGCATCATCGTCTTCCCCTATCCCTAGCTGCGATGATACTGTTTTTGAATCAAGGTTGGCGCCATTTAGTAGGTCCCTCTCAGTAACTAACCCAGTTAGGTTCCCATTGTCATCTAGGACCGGAAATGCTGTGACGTGAGTCAATCTTATCACCCTTTCTACCATTTTTGCAGTAGATTTTATGTGTAAAGGTATCGCAGTTCTAGTGAGTAGCTTGGAAATAGGAGTTTCGATCTTTTTCGCTATAACTGCATCCAGAATATCGTATGGCGTTATGATTCCCGTGACCTTTTTGCTGTCCACAACAGTAAGATGTCTTCTCAAGATCTTTGTGAAAACAGCAACCGCCTTATCAAGAGGCTCCTTTGAAGTCAGCGTAGGTAAATCGCTTCTCATAAGGAGGGATAGTTCATCTTCCTTAGGATGTTCAAGAATATCCCTTCTCGATACAATACCTGCATAGTTTCCTTTAGGATCAAGTATAGGGACGGCGGCTACGTCCTTCGAGGCCATTATCTGCATAGCATCAGAAACCGAAGCTGGCAGTTTAAGAACGAATGGCTTCTTGGTCATGTAAGATTCCACGGTAAAGTTCATCATTATTCCCTCTGGAGTTTCGTAGTTATAGGGATTTTGATTACTTTAATTTTGTCGTAAATCCATAAATTAACTGCTTTCTTTCAGATTAAACTAAAATTAGGAAACTTTTCTTCCCTACGGTTTATGCCCTGGATATTCGCCCTTACCACAAAAATTCCTGACAATGCTGAAATGTGGAGCCCTCTTTTAAGAGAAAAGTGCTGGAGATTGACTATTTTTAACGCTAAGAATTTATAACGAGTGACGTTATCGTTGGTGCGAGCTCCGGTGGTGTAGTCGGGCCAAGCATATCGGCCTTTCAAGCCGACGACTCGGGTTCAAATCCCGGCCGGAGCATTTCAACAATCCTTCTCTTCGCCCAAACTAACGAATACAGCTAAACTCGCAACAATAAATAATTAATATACTATTTTCATAGAATTTTGTGGACGTGGCGCCAATCTACCTGACAGTTCTGGGATATGCGCTTGGATTATCGCTTGCTGCTCCACCGGGTCCCGTTAACGCTATAATAATGAATGAATCAGTAAAATCCGTCCTTCATGGATCCAGCGTTGGGGCAGGTGCAATGACTGCAGATTTTGTGTTTCTTGTTGCATTATATTATGGAAGGCTGGTTATCCCTTCCTGGGTCTTCAAATACCTTTACCTTCTCGGAGCAGTATTTATGGTATACCTTTCTTTTGCCATATTAAGGTCCAAGATGCCTTCCAAGACCCCCAGAGGAAATTATCTTGTTGGGCTCTCAGTGGGAATCACGAACCCTTTTCAGATAATTTGGTGGGTTACGGTGGGTCTCTTTCTCATAGAGAAGTTAACCTTGTTTTCGATAATCGGATTCTTCCTAGGACTGACCACATGGATCTCGATATTCCCCATTGCAATGAACAAGGCGGGAAGCCACTTCTATCCCTATCTAAAAATATTTTCCTTTTTGGTCCTCTTGGCTTTCGCAGCGCTTATGCTTTACGACGGCTTCCATATTTTTCTAAGGTAAGCAAAATATACCAATTCATAGTCAAAGATTTAATAATTCATAATTAATACTCTATTGATATAAATGCCCAGCACTGAAGATAAGGATTGGTTTTCAAAACTAGAAGAGCAACTCACTAAGAAGGAGAAGGAAGTCCTGAAGGATAGCTCACTTACGACAGGAAAGAAGTCGGAATTCAACAAGAAAATTCTCACTGACCTGTGGCAGACCTGGGTAAGATTCAATAAGCAGAATATTCACTTCACGATAGACCCTCCTCCGAATAAGTGGTTAGAATTTTCTAACTACCCAGAAAAATTCCAACTGAACAACGATTTCTTCTTTGAAAATGTCAGCAACATTACTTTCAAGGACACAGCTGGGGAGAAAGAAAGACTTGGGGACTCCTTAAAGATCATTTACAAAAAGGAAGAGGACGAGGAAATCTCAGCACTCTTCGAGTTCTCAGAAGGGGAGAAATACGACAGGTATACGGGGTGGCACCGCTATTTCACCCAGTACATCCTCTATGAGTCCCCGATGAAGAATGCGAAGATAGGGGAACTTGAGGAAGTGCTTCTTAACGTCATGACGAAATGGTATGAAAGCCAGTTGAGGAGAAACAGGGACATAATCATAGAAGAAATTAAGGGAAACTACAAGAAGGGTGAAACATTTATTGAGTGAGGGGGCTCAACTGCTTTACCTCCAGGGAATAGAAGGTTCCTATATTAGGGAAATTGATGTAAAGATTCTTGGCTACAGAAACGGAGGATACGTCCTAGACAAGACGATAATGCATTACCAAGGGGGTGGCCAGCCTGGAGATAGGGGTACAATCGTATCTGGCGAACTTAAAATCCCGATTTATAACGTCGTGAAGCATGGTAAAGATGTTCTGCATCTGTCCACGGTAAAATCGGATATTGAGAGGGGCAGACTGATTTTGGACTGGGATAGGAGGTATAAAATAATGAAAATGCACACCCTGCAACATGCTATTTCCTCTGTTATATTCAGTGACCACTACAAATCGATCACGACAGAAGTTTTCCCAGGTTATGGATTCATAGAAAGCGATTCTGATATCATAAGGATAAGAGAAGAGGGCTACAATATCAACAAAATCGGAAGAAGCTTGAAGAGATATAATGTGAAAAGGAAGGAAATTGACCCAAAATTGATGGCAAGGTGTAACCTTGAGAAGCTACCAAAATCTCTCGACGAACTGTCCGTTGTTGAGATAGAAGGTTTGGACGTCTGTGCTTGTGCCGGTACCCACGTAAGAAATACCATTGAGATTGGGGACTACTGGGTGAGAACACCTGGCAGAAGAGTTGAATTTGGATTGTTCTGATCCTTACTGAAATAATTCTGATTTTGCGAGTATTTCTATCCCTTTTGATCCGATGCTGTAGGGTCTAGCCTTTCTGTCATGATTCGTCAATCTCATTTTCAGGACCCTTATGATGCTTGTTGTTGAGCCGGTATTATCGTCATACTTATTTTGGAGCGATATAACACCATCCGAGACAAACTCTGCAAGCCCCTCTCTGCTGGAATATGGAAAGGAGATGTTTGATTCTGCAAGGAGCAGGGAAGTGACCTTCAGGTCCCTCAACGCATTTGAAAGATTGATTATCACGTTCCTCTTCATGATGTCGTTTTCGGCCACCATAAGTATTAGTGAAATGCTATCTATTACTATCCTTTGGGGTTTCAGGGAAATGAGGTTTGACTTGAAATTTTCCTCTGTCTTGAGCATTTCTACGAATTCGACCGTGTCAGGGTTAAGGAGGAAGAGATTCTTGTCAAGGAATTGTGAAAGATCGCAGTTGTATGCTTTCGAGGCGAGCAGTATACTTTCCTTTCTCTCCTCTAGAGTAAAATATACGACATTTTCCCCCATAACTGCCCCTTGGTGAGCGAAATGAATTCCCATGGTGGTTTTTCCCGCCCCATAACTGCCAAGTACAAGGGTCGAGCTTCCCTGTGGTATCCCCCCTCCAAGCATGGTATTCAAACCTTCTATTCCTGTATCTACAAGTTCCATCATTTCACCTTCGTTGTGTTAAGTACAATCATGCCCGTCTTGTAGTCAAATTCAGTGTCGAATCTCTCGATTTTTTCTCTCTCAATCTGAGAAAGAACCCCGGTGAATCTCGGAATGGTCATATACCTCCTTCTCTTGCTAGATTTTTCAGACGCATTCCATTCGAAAAGCAGTGTTCCGTCAAATATTTCCATCATAACGTTTTCTGATCTTTTATCTGTTATGTTCGCCGTCATTAAAACATAGATGATGGAATTCCATTTCTTACTCGCCCTCGATAGCCCTCTAGAAATGTCGAACATGGTCTTCTCATCAAGATACTTACTGGTAATTAGATCAGTGAACGAGTCTATGATTATGAGCTTGTTCGTACCAGACTTTTCCAAATCCTTTATGAAAGTTGAAATAATATTCTCCCTGTCCCTGATCGTTCCTGCACCAATCCAAGAAGACGGAATTTGCGTCTGTAGGTAAAACAGCCTGGAAAAATCAAGGATTGAAATTCTCTTCTTAAGGCTTGATGCCAGATCTTCCTCAAGGGACAGAGTCAGAATCCTTATAATTTCACTAGCAGGCTTTGAAAAAGAAACATAAAGAATTCCATCCGGAAATTTGATGTCGTAATTTTCAAGACCTCTTGGAATTTTACCATCGAGGGCTTTGGCCAGATTGACAGCTGAGGTCAGGGAAAATTCAAAGTTACCCGCTCCAGGTTCGCCAAGTAGCAAGACAGAACTTCCCTCAGGTATCCCCCCCTTCATGATGTTATCCAAAGAAGGTACAAAAGTAGGGACCTTCATGCAGATGCGCCTATTTCCTCTATTGCTGTCTTCACAGATTCAGTGCTTTCAAATTTGTACTTCCATCCGTTCCTCAATGCTTTGGAGACATCAAGCTGCATTACCTTAATATCACCCTTCCATCCTGCTCCTCCCGGTCCACCAACATACCTTATCTTTGCATTTGGAGCATAACGAGAGACGACCAAATCTGCAATTTTGGAAACGGACGTTCTCTCCTTCGTTCCGAGATTGAAGAGGCCATCACCCTTACCGTGGAGCTCGGTCATCCCCCTCACGCAATCTTCAACGTGTATGTAAGACTTCGATTGTGTTCCATCTCCAAGCACTTCCAGCCTTTTATTATCTTTCTTCAGTTTTTCTATAAAGTCAAAAATTACTCCATGCGTCCCTCTTTTTCCGACAACATTTGCAAATCTAAAGACAGAAGATTTAAAGTCATAGTTGTCTGAGAAACTGAAAATGAATGCTTCTGCAGCGAGCTTAGAGGCACCGTAATGTGAAATAGGTTTCAGAGGACCGTATGTTTCCGGGGTTGGGATTATTCCGGCATTTCCATAAACGGCACTTGTCGAAGCGAATACCAGTTCCTTCACGTCTTTCTCCCTCATGCATTCAAGGAGGTTGTGAGTGGCCAGTGCGTTTTCCCTAAAATCTATCACGGGATCATCAAACCCTCTTCTTACGTCTGCGTTTGCACTCAGGTGAAAGACGATGTCAATTCCATTCATGACCTGTTTCATTTCATCTTTGTCCTTGACATCTAACTTTTTGAACTTGAAATTTTTGGAAGAATAGAATTCTCTTATATTGTCTTCGGTTCCAGAGGAGAGATTGTCAATTCCAAGAACTTCATTCTCCTTGACAAGGAATTCAACGAGATTAGACCCAATAAATCCTGCTGCTCCCGTTATCATTATCCTCTTATTCTTCACATATTGATAATCTTTGTACCACTTAAAAATTTTCTCTATCTTTCGGCCTGGTTTCAACCATTATTCCTCCTTCAGTCGTATGAAAAGTATTTAGAAGTCACTCTTTCAAAGCTCTTTTGTATTTGATTCAATCATTTCTATGAATTTCTGAATTATCCTGGCAGTCAGGCCCCATATTATCCCTTCTTTTATCTTGAAAATAGTTTCTTTTCTGTCCATAACGGTCTCTAGCTCATCTAGGGAGACCCATTTTAGGTATTCGACTTCAGTTGAGGGTGTTAGTATAGGGGAGTCAGAAATCTCGAAAACGTAAACGAAAACATCCAGATTCAATTTGTTACCTGGGACAAATGGTCCGAAATGACCCAAGCAAATTCCATCTGAGGACAAATCTATACCTGTCTCTTCCTTTGTTTCCCTGACTGCAGTCTCTTTCAGGCAGTTGTCTGTCTTTGAGAAATGACCGCCGGGAAGCGAAAACTGCCCCGACCATGGATCGTCAGAATTTGAGCTTCTTTTCTCGATTACCAATCGCTCCTGATTTAAAATCATGGCTACAGCAGCATATTCCCTCTCATTTTTCATCATTATAGATTCATCGCTGCTCAATTCTGCAAGATTGTCAGGCACACGCATTCAGTCCGTATAAAAATATAACTATAAGATAGTAACGCAACCTTCTAAGAGAATGTATAACAAAAGATCAATTACGGACATTAAACATTCTGACTCATGGAAATATTGAAAACTTTCTGAATGTTAAAGCAGCATAGGTTTCAGCGTTTTAATTCCAGACGTTCTGGTTTATACGCCAAATCTGCCAGAGATTGTAATTTTGTCGTTGCATGGGACGTTTTCACAGGACTGGGTCGCATATTAACAAAAATGCCATCTACGTCTTGGAATTTCGTTTATTCGTTTCTTCTTTTCTAATTCTTCCTCCTATTCAATTTCCGCGATGCGCTTCTACCTTCCCCTCGAAATCACTGACAGTATTTTGGAGCGTGAAGGGGAAGGTATTACCCTTATTCATCTATCCTTTGGTGTAATCCTAGCATAGTCACTATTTTCAGTCCCTAAAAGATCCTCGTCTTCAGACACAAGATACTTCTTTCCATTGATCTGGAATCAAATGAACCTGGAAATCATTGGTAGAGAATTATATCATTCTTGGGAGGCCGGGACCGGGAATTGAACCCGGGTCCGGGGATCCACAGTCCCCAAGGATAAACCTCTACCCCATCCCGGCCATATTTCCTCTAAACACAACGCACTAAAAATATTTACTAGTGCAAGACATATGCGGAGGTGGCAAACAACTCTGCAATTCTTCTGGACTTTTCCAACACAATTACAACGGTTGAATCTGAAAATGAGTCGATAGGAAAGTGGCTAGATTTGATTAAAGAAAGATATAACATTAAGGAGGACGTCAATTCCAGATTCAAGGCCATGAGGCTCGAAAAACTTGTGGACAGGGAGAAGAGATTCAGGACGTTTATGGAAATCAATAAAGAGGTACTTTCTGAAATCTACGGTATTTCTGAAATTTTCGAGGAGGAATACTATGCATCTCACGAAAAGAATCTCAGATTGAGGTCAGACTTTATACCCTTCATAACTCAGATGGTTGGGAAGATTAAAATAATAATGGTGACGGATGCAGACAACGTTTATACTCAAAGAACCCTGGCAGCATTGAAAATTGCTCAATACTTCGATTCGATCGTTACGGCTGAGAATGTCGGTGCTCCTAAGCCGAACCACAAGATTTTCAATGAGGCATTAAATGTTGCTCAACACCCGTCGAAAGTTCTCTTCATTGGTGATTCAGAGAGAAGGGACATCGAGGGGGCAAAAAGCATGAAATTTTTCACTGTCAAGATGGACGACGATTCGAGCCCTACTATTGCGGATGAGATAGTCCATAATTTTAGTCAGGTAACCGAGATAATTAAAAGAAGACACCTCCTCTGACCATCTTTTTGGAAAAAGAGATTCAAGGTGATAATTCACAGTCTGCGGTACATCTGCATCAAATCAAAGTAATTGCCACCCCTCTTAATTGCATTTGGCAAAGTTCCATACTCCACAAACCCCAACTTTTTGTAGAGTTTGATTGCAACTGAATTTACTGTAAAGACCTCGAGCCTAAGAATTTCAAACTTGCCTCTCGACAGGTCGATAACTTTCTTCATCATTTGTTCTCCAAGTCCCTTGCCCCTGTGGGCCTTCCTTATAGTGATACCAAGCAACCCGACGTGAGACATTTCGCTTCCGGGTCTTGTTCTGTGGACGTCACATAAACCAACCACTTTGCCATCTACCACGGCCACAACCGCAATGATGTTTCCTTCTATAACCCCTCTGTACAAGGAGGAAAACCATTCTATTTCAGAAGCAAAATTCGGCATTGATTCGTAAAATGCTATTCCAAAGTCCGGTCTCTCCTTTAGTTCCTCGTAATAGGAATAGTAGTTTGCTATTAAGTCGTCCATGTCTTTCCACTCCACCTCTCTAATCATCTTTTTTGCAATTATGTAATGTTATTAATGGTTTTCAAGCAACCTGTCATGAATTGGGCCAGTGTGGTCAGGCTACAGTATTTTCAGCAGTTCTTGCGTAGTTACAACTGGCAACATTTTAGAGAGATTCTTTAGGCTCCTTTCGTGTGCTTCTTGATCTCTGGAAGAGACAGCGTCTTGAACTATCACGGGAATAAATCCGAGATTCTGGGCATGTCTTGCTGAAGTTTCCACCCCAATCTCTGTGGCTATTCCTGTGAAATAAAGCGTATCGATTCCAGCATTCCTTGCCATAAGTTCAAAATTGGTACCAATGAAGATACTAGCCGTATTCTTGTTAAGCACGATATCTCCACTTTCAGGATAAACTTCCTTTACAATGTCTCCTGGCTCAAACTTGCCGAAACTTGCAGCCTTTCTCAGTGGAGATTCAAATCTTTCAGGTAGAGGGGTGATCCTTGTGTAGAATATAGGCAATTTTGATTCTCTTGCCTTCTTGATGATTTTGCTCAGATTTGATATGAACTCATCTCTGTTGAAAATAGCTGAAACGAGTGCTTCCTGGACATCCCATACTATCAATGCACTCTTTTCCCTTCTAATTAATTTGATGGCATTCGTAAACATACGAAGTAAATTGTTTGCCAAGTAAATATTTTGTGACCCGTGTTCGCATCCTTTATAAGCAGTTATGCAAGTTAACTCTTGGCACCTGGCTTAATTCCAGGAGACAAATCTAAACAAGATGAATACATTATTGTAAATCAAGAAAATCATAGTAAATGGGAGGCTTGTGGACAAAATCCAATCATGCCAAAAACAGGGACTGTTAATCTGACTTATCATATAGAGGCTGTTTTTAAGATCCCACGGTAATTGCAGACGTTCTCTGTTTGTACGATGCTTATGGACTGGCGGGGATTTGAACCCCGGGCCTCCTCCATGCCAAGGAGGCGATCTTCCACTGATCTACCAGCCCTTTGCCAGTTAACAACGAAAGATATAAAACGATTCCTGACCTGTTTACATACGCACTAATTTATTAAGTTTTAGTGACTCTTGTTTCAATGGGGAACTTTGCCAAGGAATTCTTCATAATGACGAAACCGAGAGTATGGATATTCCTTCTCATAACAGGAATAGCGGGCGAGGTTTTTGTACTGGGCCTAGAAAGACGATTGGATTTGTTCGGATTTTTTTATGTATCTGCCTACATAGCAATAGGCTTGATGGGAGCTGAATCGCTGTCAAACTACTTTGACATATCCATCGACAAAAGAATGAAGAGGACCATGAATCGATCCCTTCCATCTGGAAGGATGAAACCTTCTGTTGCCCTATATGGTGGATTGGTCCTGATAACAATAACTCTCGTGATGTCGATATTCAAAAGTGTACTTTCTTTCTCCTTCATGGCGACAGGGATCTTTGATTATACGATCATATATTCCCTTTTGACAAAGAAAAGAACCGCTTGGAATATCATCCTTGGAGCATATTCTGGAGGTGCCCCCCTCCTTGCAGGTTTCTATGCCTTTACATCCTCATTCAACTTCGTATCGATTCTCCTCTTTCTCGTAATAATGATATGGACTCCCCTTCACATCTGGTCACTTTCCATTAGGTATAAGGAAGATTACATCGCAGCGTCTGTTCCCATGCTTCCTGTCAATAGGAGCACTCAACAGACTATGAAAATTCTCTTTCCAATCGCACTTCTTGCAGCTATAATTTCTATCTTGACGGGATTCGAGTTCAGGCTGTACTTTCCATACTATGTTGGAATAACAGTTTTCCTGGTGTACGTAGTCCTTGCAATCTACTTATTCTACTACTATCTATGGGCATTGATTGACCCAGATAATAGAATTATGAAGCTGTTCAGTTCGACAAACATTTTCATCGGATTCTTCTTTATCATAATCGCAATATTCTCAATACTTATACCGTACGTAGGTGTATAGACGTGAGAACTTTACAAGTTTATCTTGAAGATTCCTACCTGAAGGAACTGGATGCTGAAGTCATAGGTCTCAGCGATGGCGTCATCCTTGACAGAACCATTTTCTATGCAGCGTCAGGAGGACAGCCGTCGGATGTTGGGAAGATGCTGGGTAGCGGAACCTACGAAGTCAAGGAAGTATTCAAGCAGGATGAAATAGTTCACAGAACTGAACCGCTTCCTTCCATGGGAGAAAAGGTAAAACTAATGATAGATTGGGAAAGAAGATACAGACACATGAGGCAACATACTGCTATTCATGTTGTTTCTTCCATCGCAATGAAGGAATTCGGAGCAATGATAACAGGCAATCAGATAAACTACGACTATTCGAGGATAGACTTCAATTTCAAGAATTGGGATACCGGAATTTCGAATTCTCTCGAATCGAGAGTGAACGAAGAACTGAGGAAGAACTTGCCAGTGACTGCCTTTATGATGCGTAGGGAGGACATCTTGAAAATGGAAGGCTCAGTCAAGGTTGATCTTAAGCTGTTGCCCAATTCAGAAATTCTTAGAGTAGTAAAAATTGGTGACCTAGACATCCAGCCAGATGGAGGTACTCATGTAAGAAACACCTCTGAAATAGGATCGATACAAATTTTCAAGATAGAGAACAAGGGAAGGAACAACAAGAGGATGTATTTCTCAGTTCACATGTGAAACTGGGAAAAGAACCCTTTCTCGTTCTTGAACTGCTCGAGCAGTTCCCTCTGCTTCTTTGAAATCCTTTTTGGAAGTACCACCTTTACTCTTAGAATTATGTCCCCATTCCCTCGTCCGCTCTTCTTTGGGATTCCTTCCCCCTTCAGGACGATCCCTTCCTCTGGCTGAGTTCCCGGTGGAATGTCTACCTCCTTTTCCCCCCTCAAGAGCGAAACTTTCATCTTTCCTCCAATAATTGCATCCGTGAAGTCAACTTGAATATCCTTTTCAAGACTGTCGTTTTCTCGTCTAAATTCCATGTAGTCGATATCGAATTTTATCCTTAGGTCTCCTGACCCTCCGGGCCTATAATTCCCCTTATCTCTGAGGATATAGACCTCTTCCTCATTTATGCCTGGTGGAGGGAATATTTCGATCTTGTCCTTTTTTCTCACATAACCGGAACCCTGGCATTCCTTGCAGACTTTTTCTGGCACTTTTCCTCTCCCATTGCACGTTCTGCATACCTCCGTCGTTCTGAAAAGTATGAATCCCTGGTTGGTAGAGCGCTCTACATACCCCCTTCCATGACAGGTTGGACAGGTCAACAATTTTTTAGTCGTTGAACCTGTGCCATCGCAAGACTCACACTTCATTTCCCTGAAATAGAAGACTTCAATCTTCTCGTTCCTAGCAATCCTCCTTATATCGATTGGTATTTCCACGAATGAGTCGTTTCCCCTCATCTCCCTCTGCTGTGTGGAGAAACCTCCGAACCCGCCGCCGAACCCTCCTCCGAATCCAAACTGGGAGAATAGATCGCCAAAAATATCCTGAACATCCTGATAATGGTGGAATTGGTTCCAGTCAAATCCTCCTTGGAATTTAACCCCCTCCTCTCCGTACTGATCGAACCTTGCCCTCTTCTGATCGTCCATGAGAACTTCGTACGCCTCACTTATCTCCTTGAATTTTTCCTCTGCCTCTTTCTTATTCTGAGGGTTGAGGTCCGGATGGTATTTCTTGGCCAGATCTCTGTATGCCTTTTTTATCTCATCTTTGGTTGCTTTTCTCCCGACACCCAGAACTGCGTAGTAATCCTTACCCATTCATATCAGAAGCTCATTTGTCCTTATTTTCTTTGTCTTCGTGTATTTCCGTCTCCCCAGGATTCGATTCCTGAGGAGCCTCCCCCTGGCCCTGTTGTTGACTCTCTTCTTTGACGTTTTTGTACATGTACTCACCTATTTTCTGAATTTCCTTAGTCAGGATGTCCATCTTCTCCTTTATTGCAGAAACGTCCTTTTTCTCTGTCACTTCCTTCAGGTCCTTGAGTTTGCCGTTTATGTTTTCCTTAATATCCTGAGGAATCTTATCTCCGTATTCACTGAGTGTTCTCTCGGTTGAATACACGAGTGCCTCTGCTCCGTTTATTGTCTCTATTTCTTCTTTCTTTTTCTTATCCTCTTCCTCGTACTTTTTGGCCTCTTCCTTCATCCTGTTAATTTCTTCCTTGCTGAGTTTTGTGCTGGATGTGATCGTAATACCACGTTGTTTGCCAGTTGCAAGATCTTTTGCAGTGACATTCAGAATTCCGTTCGAATCTATATCGAATGTCACTTCAATCTGAGGCATCCCCCTCGGTGCTGGTGGAATTCCCTCCAACATGAACCTCCCCAGGGATGTGTTGTCCCTTGCCATCGGCCTTTCCCCCTGTACAACCACTATTTCTACTGCCGTCTGGTTGTCGGCAGCCGTTGAAAAAATCTGTGACTTCTTTGTGGGAATGGTAGTATTGGCAGAAATGAGAGGAGTTGCAACCCCACCAAGCGTTTCTATGCTCAGCGTGAGCGGGGTTACATCGAGAAGGACTATTCCCTTGACCTCTCCGGCAAGTACGGCCCCCTGAATGGATGCCCCTATTGCAACGCACTCCATCGGGTCAACACCGCTTTCTACTTTCTTTCCCATTATGTCCTCAACGAACTTTTTTACAATTGGCATCCTCGTTGGACCACCCACCAGTATTACCTTACTTATATCCGACGAAGAGATCTTGGCTCCCTTCAATGCCTCTTCTATTGGTTTCCTTGCTCTTTCTATAATTGGTCTCACGAGATTCTCAAGGTCTGCCCTCGATATCGATATAAGTAGATGTTTCGGACCGTCTGCTCCACTAGTGATATAGGGAAGATTCACTTCAGTTGAGAGAGAGGTGGAAAGTTCTATTTTTGCCTTCTCTGCTGCATCCTTGAGTCTTATGTACGAATTCCTGTCTTTACGTAGATCAATTCCATTCTCCTGCTGGAACTTGGTTGCGAGGTAGTTTATTAGGGCTTCATCCATGTCAGTTCCGCCCAGCTTGGTGTCTCCGGAAGTTGAGAGTACCTCGTAAACGCCGGAACTGAACTCCATTATTGTGACGTCAAGAGTTCCTCCGCCAAGATCGAAGACCATGATTCTATGTTCTCCTTCTGTTTTGTCCAGCCCATATGCAAGAGCTGCCGCGGTGGGTTCGTTTATTATTCTGACCACTTCGAGACCGGCTATCGCGCCGGCATCTTTGGTCGCCTGCCTCTGATTGTCGTTGAAATATGCAGGGACGGTTATGACTGCTTTGGATATCTTCTCGCCCAAGTATTTTTCCGAGTCGTCCTTAATCTTTTGAAGGAGGAAGGCAGAAATCTGCTGTGGGGTGTATTCTTTCCCTCTTATTTTGTACTTGTAGTCTTCTCCCATCCTTCTCTTGAACGCATAGACAGTCCCTTCCGGGTTCGTAAGAGCCTGTCTCCTTGCTGGCTCTCCTACCAAAAGTTGGCCGTCTTTGGTGAAGGCGACGTAACTTGGAAATGCCTTCCCGCCTATCGTTGTTCCTTCCGAACTTGGCAGCACTACAGGCTTGCCTGCGATCATCACCGCAGCTTGCGAGTTGCTTGTTCCTAAATCTATACCTAAGATTTTCTCCATATCATTCACCTTTGTTGAGAATTACCAGTTCCGGTCTTATTACCCTGTCTCCTAGCATGTATCCTTTCCTTATTACCTTTTTAATCGTGTTTGCCACTCCCCCTTCTTCGACTCCTATTGCCTCATGTTTGTTGGGATCAAAATTTGTACTGTCATCTATCACTACTAGCCCCTCCTTCTGAAGTATACTTTCAATCTGTTTCCTGATAGCCATAGAACCTTCATCGTTTGCATTCTCCAGACTGTCCAGTACAGGGAGAATTTCCTTGATTATCCTTTCAGAGGCGTAATCCATCATTCTCATTGATTCTTCCCCGAGCTTTTTCTGAAAGTTATCAAGATCCGCAGTGTATCTCAGATTCTGTTCCCTGAGTTCCTGGATAGTTCTTTCCTTCTCCTTCAGACTATCTTCAAGTGATTTTACCTTCCCAGAACATTCTGAAAGCGATTGTTTTAGGGATTTGTAATAGGAGACACCGGGCACTTTCCGTAATTTTGCACTTCTATAATAAATTTCTCTATGGTACAGTCGTGTTAGACACCATTGAAAAAGTATTTAAAAATACTATTCAGGAATTAAAAATAATTGACCGTAATTAAATTTATATAGTGGGCAATACATAACATTGAATGGTTTGACATGACTACAAGTGAAGTAAAAGTGGATGAGTTGTCACTTGAAGTCAAGGGGACTTCTGGCCAGAAAATTGCAGTTGCCGTTTTATTGCTCGTTCCAATACTGGTCTTCGCAATAACGCCGCTCTACAACTTTTCAGGCCCAAAACTTTTCGGTCTTACATTCTTCTACTGGTTTGAAACCCTTTGGCTCTTTGTAACCGCTGCCTTTTTTGCCGGAGCTGCAGTGCTGTTGAATAGAATGGAGGGTGGCAGGAAATGAACAATATTGAAGTGCTAACGGTATTCCTGAGCCTCTTCATACTGTTCATAGCCCTCGGGTTCTGGGCATCTCGTTTCAGGAAAGGGGACATGAGTGACATTGGCGAATGGGCTCTCGCTGGACGCAGACTCGGAGGATACCTTGCGTGGTTCCTTGTCGGAGCAGACCTTTACACTGCCTATACTTTCATAGCAATACCAGAATCGGTCTATGTCAAAGGTGCAGTGTACTTCTTTGCAGTTCCGTATGTCGGAATGACATTCGGGGTCGCAATGATCACCATGCCTCGTTTATGGAAGATGTCTAAAAAACATAACTACGTTACGGCAGTGGATATGGTCAAGGACAAATTCAACAGCAGATCACTTGCACTAATCATCGCACTGACAGGCATAACTGCAGAATTGCCTTACATAGCACTGCAGATATACGGAATGCAGGCAGTACTTACCGTAATGATCGGACAACTTGTAACTAGTGATGTCGCAACCATAACTGAAATATCTCTTATAATTGCGTTCATCATATTGGCTGCCTTTACATTCACGAGTGGTTTGAGAGGTGCTGTAGTTACTGCGGTGATGAAAGACGTTATAATTTTTACTACTGTCATAGTAGTGATAGTTTTAGTACCGATTTACATAGGCGGTTTCGGGCATGCCCTAGCCTCGATGCCTAAGTTGCCAACAGGAGATGGAACGCTGGCTCCTCTGTTTCTAAATGGTTTTATCAGTCTTTCGATAATGAGTGCCTTGGCCCTCTATCTATACCCTCACGCCATAAATGGAGTTTTTAGCACGAACAGCACAAAGAGGCTTAGAATGAGTACCGCCCTCTTACCTCTTTACGGCGTGGGACTCGCGCTTCTTGCATTGTTTGGAGTACTCATTTACGGATCAACGAAAGCGCTTGCTCTCGTTCACGTATACGGGGCAGTTACACTAGTTCCATCCTTGATCTATGCGTATTTCCCTCCGTGGTTCGTGGGATTTGCTTTCCTTGGAATATTCATTGGGGGACTAGTACCGGCTTCAATCATGGCAATTTCTCAGGCAAATCTGCTCACAAGAAATGTGATAAAACCCTACTGGACAAAAATGACTGCAAAAACTGAAGCAAGGATGGCAAAATATTTCTCTATCGTATTCAAGTTCATCGCGCTCGGTTTTATATTCCTGATAAAGGCGGCATACTCGCTTCAACTACAGCTAGTCGGAGGTATAATAATTCTCCAGACGCTTCCTGCCATATTCCTAGCTCTCTACACCCAGAAACTTGAAAAATGGTCGGTAGGACTTGGATGGGCGGCTGGTATGATAACAGGTCTGACACTGCTCCTCTATTCTAACTTCGTTCAATTCAAATATCCGAGCATAGAAACGGTATTCTTCAAATTCAGTACCCCTCTCTCCTTCCTGTATGTAGGACTTATCGCACTTGTTGTCAATCTGATCGTAGCAGTCGGAGGGTCTTTGATAGTCAATGCTGCGAAGCCACAGATGATCGAAGCACCGAGTTCAGCGGGTAAGAAGTAGTCTCTTCATTTTTAATTTCTTTATTTTTTATTTCATCTGCTGTGATGCTCTGTTTTTCTCAGTCAATGAAAATTCGGTCTATTTTTCAATATCTCCGCATTATGGTGGAAGCAGCAGAGCCACCGGAGGGAATTGAACCCCCGACCTGCTGATTACGAATCAGCTGCTCTGCCAACTGAGCTACGGTGGCACGTGCTCCTATGTTTATTCAATATATCTTAATTTCCATTACCCTAGGTATGAGAAAACGGCTCTGTATCAAAGTTTCCTGAATAGACGTGTTTCAGCCTACTACATACGTTTATATAGAAGAATAAAATACGGAAAAAGAGGTGGCTAGTTAATGATGCCTGGACAGCCAATATTTATTTTAAAAGAAGGTGCGAAGAGAGAGTCGGGAAAGAATGCGATGCAAAACAATATCAACGCCGCAAAGGCGATTGCCGATGCGGTTAAAACAACTCTTGGTCCAAGGGGAATGGACAAAATGCTTGTCGATTCACTTGGTGATATCGTTATAACGAATGATGGAGTGACGATACTCAAAGAGATGGACATAGACCATCCCGCTGCAAAAATGATGGTTGAAGTCTCAAAGACCCAAGATCAGGAGGTTGGGGACGGTACAACTACCGCCGCGATTCTGGCTGGAGAATTTCTGAGGAAGGCGGAGGATTTGCTGAATCAGAACGTCCACCCAACGGTAATAGCGTCTGGGTACAGGATGGCTGCCGAAAAGGCAAAGCAGGTTCTGAACGAAATATCCACTCCAGTTGGAAAGGATGAAAAGGTGTTGATCAAGATCGCCAATACAGCCCTAAATTCAAAGGGGGCTTCAACATCCAAAGCAAAACTGGCGGACATCGCCGTCAAATCTGTGCTTCAGGTTGCACAGGATAGGGATAAGAAGGTTGTAGTGGATTTTGACGATATACAGCTTGTAAAGAAACAGGGAGGGTCGGTAGATGACACACAGCTTATTCAGGGTGTCATAGTGGATAAGGAAAGGGTTCATCCAGGCATGCCCGTTTTGGTTAACAAGGCAAAAATAGCACTTCTGAACGCTGCCCTTGAGATCAAGAAGCCAGAGTTCGATACATCGATCAGGATTGAGGATCCAGAATCAATTACAAAGTTCAAGAAACAGGAGGAAAGTATACTTCGTACCATGGTTGATAAGATCAAGGCAACCGGTGCGAATGTCGTTCTCACTCAGAAGGGAATAGATGATCTTGCGATGGCGTACCTTTCAAAGGAAGGAATCTATGCTGCAAGGAGGGTAAAAAAGAGTGATATAGAGAAGCTTGCAAAGGCCATCGGAGGAGAAATAATCACAAACATGGACGATCTGAGAGCAAGCGACCTGGGTAATGCAGACAGAGTGGAAGAAGTCAAGATAGGGGAAGACCACCTTACATTCGTCACAGGTTGCAAAAATCCAAAGGCAGTTTCAATACTTATCAGAGGGGGGACGGAACACGTTGTGGACGAGATCGAAAGGAGTCTAGTGGATTCTCTACATGTCGTGGCGGCGGCTCTTCAGGACGGGAAGATAATTCCAGGTGGCGGAGCGGCAGCAATAGAAATTGCAATGAAACTTAGAGAATACAGTGCATCGGTCGGAGGTAGAGAACAGCTTGCAATAGAAAAATTTGCTGAAGCAATGGAGATAATTCCAAGGACACTCTCAGAGAACGCCGGTCTTGATTCCATCGGCATCTTAATATCTCTTAAAAAGGAGCATGCGGATGGCAAGACCAATGCAGGCGTGGACGTCATAAAGGGGAAACCAATCGATATGGTCAACATAGGAGTTATTGAACCAATCAGGGTAGGAAGGCAGGCGATAGATAGCGCTACTGATGCGGCCGTTATGATCCTGAGAATTGACGACGTTATCGCCACCAAGGCAACAAGTGGAGGAGCCCCAAAACCTCCAGGCGGAAAGCCTGGAGGGTCTGAAGAGGATTAGTGGATAAAAATCCACTTTCCATCTCTTCATTTATCAGAGACCCTGTGGATTATGACGCTTAAAGCGTCCCGATGAGTCTACAACGCAATTATTTTATATTTTCATTATCTAGGTAGCTATGTACAGTGGAAGATATAACCCCTCGACGGAAGATATGATTGTGGTGAGCACACCTTTCATCCCTGGGTATAAAATAACGAAAGTGATAGGATTTACATGGGGATTGACCGTAAGATCCAGGGGAATTGGAGGGAATATTGCTGCCAGTTTTCGTTCTCTAGCGGGGGGAGAGATAAAGGAATATACAGAAATGCTGGACCAAAGCAGGGCAGATGCGCTTGACAGGCTCAAGCAGCATGCTAAAGCGCTGGGTGCAAATGCAGTCATCGAAGTGAGATTTGATTCTTCAGAGATCGGTCAAGTGATGTCAGAAGTCCTTGCTTATGGAACTGCAGTGATCGGCCAGAAGGACGACACTCAATCACAACCAGTTTCACTAAAATGAGCTAATGGTAGTCTATTCCCCCCATAAAATAATCCTCTTTGGAGAACATGCAGTAGTATACGGCTACCCGGCGCTGTCAGCGACAGTCGATCTCTTTGCCAAGATCTATCTTATCCCTAGCAGGAGCGGATTGCAACATACGCCTTTTGTCCAGAAAGCGCTCGGCTACCTGGGTTTGAGCAATACATATGTGAAAGTAGAAACAACGGTTCCATCCGGGTCTGGATTAGGAACCAGTTCGATGATCATATCCGGCATACTCCTCAATGGCAGAGACTATTCAAAGGAGAATCTTGCGAGAGACTCCTTCAATATTGAATATGAAACTCAGGGTCTAGGATCTCCCATAGATACGACAACAATTGCAGCAGGGGGGTTCGTACTGACGAACGGAAACGAGGGAATGCCTCTATGGAGTATCGAAAAAAATGGCACAAAGTGGAATTTTTCGAGCATACCAACTAAGAACATAGATCTCGTAATAGTGTATTCCGGCAGCAAAGGCTCCACGAAGGAGCAGGTGGCAAAGATCAGGAAATTTTACGAGAGAGGGAAGTACGCAAAGGATATAATGGAAAGGATAGGGAACATAACTGAAGAGGGAGTAAAGTGGGTTATGAAGGGAGATTTGGTGAAGGTCGGAGAACTCATGGATGAAAATCATTCAGAGCTGAAAATCTTCGGCATCTCAACAGACCAGATAGAGAAAATAGTCTCTATTGGGAGAGAGTACGGTTATGGAGCAAAGCTAACAGGTGCTGGGGGTGGAGGGGCAGTAGTGATAATTCCTAGAGAAAAGGAAAAATTAGTTCAAAGGTTAAAGGAAATGAACGTTCTCTACTTTGATACATCTACGACAGGTGCCGGAATATTCAAGAGATCCGAGTAACTGAAGCCACTGAATCTCCTTCCTCAAGATCTATGAGTTTTACCCCCTGTGCATACCTCCCCTTCTTAGGGATGTGGGATACGTCTGTTCTTATGGTTTTCCCATTTTTTGTAATTATCAGCAGTTCATCTCCTTCATTTATTGAAGAAACGTAGATCGGTCTTCCTGTCCTCTCAGTAACTTTTATCGCCTTCATACCCTTGGCCCCCCGGTGCCTCATGGAGAAGTCCTCCACGCTTACTCTTTTTCCAAGCCCTTTCTCCGCTATTACGATCATTTCATCGCCAGTTACCGTTGCATCGCTCGCCACCTTGTTATCCCCCTTGAATCTTATCCCTGTGACGCCAGATGCGGTCCGACCCATCGATCTGAATTCTTCCTCCTTGACAAGTACGAGCCTTCCATCCGTTGAGAGCAGTGCGATCCTCTCACTTCCGTCTGTAATGAAAACGTCTTTGAGCAGATCTCCTGGTCTCAGTTTAAGCGCTATAAGCCCGTTAGATCTTATGTTAACGAAGTGTGAAATTTCAGTCCTCTTTACTCTTCCCTTTTCGGTGACGAAGAGGAGATATTTCTTCCCCTCCCCTCCTTTTTCGTTCATTATGAAGACTATTCTACCCTTCATGTTGTCGAAAATGGCAGGAATTAGTTTTGCCCTTGATCTTCTCTCACCTTTTGGGATGCTGTAAGCCTTCATCTGGAATACCTTCCCGTTGTCTGAAAAGAAGAACACTCTATCATGGGAGTCGCAGGTGATCACTTGCTTGATCTCGCTCTCCGAAGATCCGGTATATACCCCCTTCCCTCCCCTTCTTTGAGATGAGAATGTATCTGCTTCAATCCTGCTGATCCTATTGTCTTCAGTCAGTATTATTGTATCCACCTCGTGCGGAATCAACTCTTCTTCTGTGGTCTCAACGAACGATTCGGTAATTTCAGTCTTCCTGGAATCTCCGTATTTCTCCCTGATCTCCTCCAGTTCTTCAACTATCAGGTCCCATCTTTTGTCTTCGTATTTTAGTAATTCATTGTAATGTTCTATGTTTGTCTCTATCTCTCTCATTTCCTTTTTTAGATCAGATATCTCCATTCCGGTCAGTTTCTGTAATTTTGTATCGAGAATCGCGTTTGCCTGGATGTCATCGAGAGAGAACTGTTTCTTCAACCCTTCCCTTGCATCCTTCACTTCCTTTGATTGTCTTATGATTTTTATCGTGAGATCAATTTCGTCTAACGCCTTGAGAAGAGCCTCCAGTATGTGCTCTCGTTCCCTGGCCTTTTTCAGGAAAAATTCTGTCCTTTTTCTCACTATCAGTTCCCGATGGTTCAAGTATTCTGACATTATTTCCTTCAGACCCATGGTCCTTGGGACGTTGTTCACTAGAACGAGGTTGATGATACCGTAGGAAACTTGAGCTTGAGTGTGCTCATAAATCTGGTTCAGTGTGATCTCTGGATTGAAATCGTTCTTCACTTTGATTACAATCCTTATACCTTCTTTGTTGCTTTCATCTTTTATGTTCGAGATACCATCAATTATTCCATCCTTTGAAAGTTCAGCTATCTTAATCAGCAATTCTGACTTATTCACTTCATAGGGAACTTCCGTGAAAATGATTTCGTTCTTCTCTATTTCTGCCCTTGCCCTGAGGTCTATTTTCCCTCTCCCGGTCCTGTAAGCATCGATTATTCCCTTCTTTCCAAGAATCAGACCTCCCGTAGGGAAATCTGGCCCACGAACATATTTCAGAAGCTCCTCAAGTGGAGCATCCTTGTTCTTTATCAGATATATCAGTCCATTCACGACCTCAATAAGATTGTGTGGTGGCATGTTGGTTGCCATTCCAACCGCAATTCCTGAAGCTCCATTCAGCAGGATATTTGGAATCTTGGAGGGAAGGTAAACTGGTTCCTTTAACGTACCATCAAAGGTAAGAACAAAATCAACAGTTTCGTACTCTATGTCTGCTAGAACCTCATTTGATATCTTGCTCAGACGTGCCTCCGTATATCTCATCGCACCTGGGGGATCCCCATCAACTGAACCCCAATTTCCTTGACCCTGAATCAAAGTGTAGCGGAGGGAGAAATCCTGAGCCATTCTCGCTAGGGCTGAATAAATTGCAGTATCACCGTGGGGATGATACTTACCCATGACCTCTCCGACGATTCTTGCAGATTTCCTATATGGCTTATCAAATGTGACCCCCATTTCGTACATTGAGTAGAGGATCCTCCTCTGTACGGGCTTAAGTCCATCCTTTACGTCCGGGATTGCTCTGGAAAGGATCACGCTCATTGCATAATCCAAGTAGGAATTTTTCATCTCCTTTTCAATAGCTCTGTTCTCAATCATGAAAATCACACATCTATGTTTTGAGCTTCGGTTGCATGGGACATAATATACTCTCTTCTAGGTTCCACCTGCTCTCCCATTAACAGGGTGAACAGCGAATCGGCCTCCTTAGCATCTTCTATCGTAACCCTTACAAGTTTTCTTGTCTCTGGGTTCATAGCTGTTTCCCAGAGTTGGTCTGCGTTCATTTCGCCAAGTCCCTTGAATCGCTGTACAATAGGGTTTGAGAGTTGTTTGACCAAAAGGTCCTTCTCCTTCTCTGTATAAACGTATTTGACTGTTGTGCCCTTCTGAATTCTGAAGAGCGGGACAACTGCTATATGAACGTGGCCATTAACTATCAAGTCCTTTAAATACCTGAAGAATAAAGTCAGAAGGAGTGTCCTGATGTGACTTCCATCAACATCTGCATCTGTCATGAAGATGATCTTTCCATATCTCAATTTTTTCGGGTCATAGGGATCGTTTGGTCCCATATTGATCGCAGAGAACAGGTTCTTAACCTCGTTGTTTTTAAGAATCTTGTCCCATCCTGCCTTTTCCACATTTAAGATCTTTCCCCTTAGAGGGAGAATTGCCTGATATGATCTATCTCTGCCTTGCTTTGCGGGGCCTGCCGCAGAGTCTCCCTCCACTATGTAAATTTCGGTTTTCTCAGGATCCTCCAGAGTGCAGTCCGCAAGCTTACCTGGGAGGGTTGCGTTCATAGACGATTTTGACCTTACCATTTCTCTTGCGTTCCTGGCTGCTTCCCTTGCCTCTGCAGCCTGATAAGCTTTCTTGCATATGATCTCAGAGACCTTCGGGTGATCTTCGAAGTATCTCTTCAGATGCTCTGCAACTGCACTAAAAACCATACCCTTGACGTTACTATTTCCCAGCTTTTCTTTGGTCTGCCCTTCAAACTGCGGTTCAGGTATCTTAATGTTTATGACTGCCGTAAGCCCCTCCCTTACATCTTCTCCTGTAAAGAAATCTTCAGATTGAATAATCTCCTGCTTCTTTGCCTCATCGTTCAGGACCTTTGTAAGCGCTGCCTTGAATCCAGAAACGTGGGTCCCTCCTTCCCTGGTGTTTATATCATTAACGAATGCAAGGAGATTCTCGCTGACAGACTCGTTGTACTGTATTGCAAATTCTATTTGTGTTGTTGGAACCGGAGGGCTTTCCTCCGTGTTGCCGTTGTGGTTTCTGCCATTGTTTTTCGAGACATCTTTCATTTCGCTGTCATAAATTACTTGACCATAGATGACTTCATCGTGAAGTGCAGTTTTTCCCTTGTTCATATTTCTTACCATCTCTTCTATTCCCCCCTGGTGCTGGAACACCGTGATGCTTCCATTCCAATCCAGGGTGATGGTAAGACCCTTGTTAAGGTAGGAAAGTTCTTCAATTCTTCCCTTCACGATCTCCAGGGAATATTCGGAATTTTCCATAATTGTGTAATCTGGTTCAAAAATTGTGAGAGTACCGGTCCGAGAAGGGATGTTGAATTTTGCCTTAATTCCTCCGGTCCATTTAATGGTGCCACCATCAATCTTTCCAACAACCCTTACTTCAGTCAGTTTATCTCCCCTGGAATATTGCTGATTGTAAACGTTACCATCCCTCTTAACGAATATATCGAATCTGGATGAAAGTGCATTGACAACGTGAACACCGACTCCATGAAGCCCACCTGAGACCCTATAGGCCTTCTGTTCAAATTTAGCCCCTGAATGAAGTTCCGTAAGCACAATCTCTAAAGCCGATTTATTGTACTTGGGATGGATGTCCACCGGTATGCCCCTTCCATCATCTTCAATAGAGACTGTTTTTCCATTCACAGTAACGAAAATATTTTTACAGTACCCGCCCATTGCTTCGTCAATACTGTTGTCCAAAACTTCGTACAGGAGCTGATGCAGACCCCTTGAATCAGTGCTTCCTATATACATTGCGGGTCTTTTCCTTACCGCTTTAAGCCCTTCAAGCACTACTATGTCCTTTGCTGTATAGTCTTCCATAACCTCTTTAACCTATACTTGAAACGCATATATATAATTTGCAATGGACCAATCCTTCAAGTTGAGTAACATAATATTATTGGATATTTCTCGATTTGAATTTAACTAAAATTATAATAAATTCCTGTCTTTTAAATGTCGTTCCTTTTATATTGATTGTATAATTTATATCATTAATACTTTCAATCTGAAAATCAGGGTTCTCAGTAAATTCGCCTTTGTCAAAATAGTGCGTAGTTATTTTGTTCCCCCGCAGGAATGTATTTTCCTCTACTTCCTTTCCCTTTCCATACCTGAAATCTTCTCTGGAGAAGACCCTAATTATTATTCTCCCCCCGTCCTTTAATACCCTACTAGCTTCGATCATTGCTGTTCTTCTTTCATCCCTTCTCAGGTGGTCAAGGGAGTGAATAAAAAGGACGTTTGAGAAGATCCGGTCTTTGAAGGGAAGTTGAACCATACTTGCTAATATCCGATTAGGGTTATTGTAGAGGGATAGTGCAAAAAGAGAAAAGTCAAGTCCTATCACGCCATCTACCGCAGGAGTTCCTTTTCCATTGCCACAACCGTTGTCCAGTGTCAGCCCCGGAAGGAGATTAGATTCAATTATATCCCTCTCTCTTGATTCCCCTCTCCAAAGTTTCCCCTTATACCTATATTCCCTGTTCCAAGATTTTCTCTGATCTCCAGTCATAAATCCAATTAATATAACAGTTGTTTATAACGGTTTATGGACGAATTAGACATCTTGGAAGGATTAGTTAACAGAGACCCATTTATGAACAATCTTGGTATAAAGACAAAAATCCTGGAAGAGGGGAAAGCTGAAGCCCTTCTTCATTTAGAAGAAAAGCACATGAGGCTTGGCAACATAGTTAATGGAGGGGTGATTTGCTCCATGGTTGACATTGCAGGCGGAGCAGCTGTCCTATCCGTCAATAAAAAGAATCAGGTCACTACAGACCTTCACGTGAATTTTCTTAGCCCCATTTCAGAATCCCCCGCTAGGGCCGTGGGGGAAGTTATAAAGAAAGGGAGAAACATCTGCGTGGCAAAGGTAGAGGTTTTTGATGGGAAAGGAAAACTGTGTGCATATGCAACGGGGTCCTGGTTCATTTTCAACGGCTAAGTTTTTAGAGTACGAACATATGTTCGAAAATGTCCCTTGAGACAGTCGGTATAAAGAGGATTCCAACGGAGTCCAGGCAGGGGAAACCGAAGTCTTTATTCAGTTTGTGGTTTGCGGCAAACCTGACGATAGCTGATTTTGCCCTTGGCTTTATTCCAATTGCCCTGGGTATGAATTTTATCAGTTCAGTTATATCTATCATAATTGGGAATGTATTGGGAGCAGCTGTTGTTGGTTTGTCAGCAATTATGGGGCCAAAAACTGGCTATCCACAGATGATGGGAACTACAAACTCAATGGGAGGACTAGTAATGCGTATATTTGGGATCGTGAATCTCTCAAATACAATCGGCTGGTTCATAGTAAACAACATACTCAGTGTTATTGCGCTATATCTGATCTTTGGTGTTTCATATCTCCTCCTGATACCCATATTTGTGGCTGCTGTCTATGTAGTGGCTTACTTGGGGCACAACTTTATTCACAAGGTGGAAAGAATACTCTCATATTTGCTTGGAGTACTTTTTGTAGTAATTCTGATAAGGGTAATGCTCTCCCCTGAATTTCACACAACCAACCTTTTCTCAGGAATATCCATTTCTACGACGAGGATTGACATTTCGTTCTTCGGGATGGTTGCATTTTCCTACAGTTATCTGATGAGTTGGGGGCCATATGCTTCAGATTACTCCAGATATCTTCCTCTGAATACATCACTGAGAGATGTCTTTTCTAATACTTTCGCGGGTTCATTTCTTTCCACAACGTTTGTGGAAATAATAGCTCTGATTATTTCCTTTGCCACCCTAAGTACATCTTCGATAACATCACTCAAGAACATTTCAGGTTCATTATTCCCAATATCTCTAACAGCCATCGCGCTTGGAGGAGTAGCCGCAAACGTCCTGAACCTGTATTCAGCGTCCCTTTCAGGGCTAGTAGGCGGAATAAGGATGAGCAGAACGAGGTTTGTTGGCATAATTGCTATCGTCGGAGTTATTCTGTCAACACTTTTCTACAGAGGATTTTATGAGTTTTTTGAGTCTTTCCTTCTAGTTCTGGATTACTGGATATCCCCGTGGGTGGCAATTCTGATAGTAGATTTCCTTGTTTTAAGGAGGAGAGAGCTTGATTTTGGTCAGAAAGTAAAATGGAAAGGGGTAATTGCTTATTGTGCGGGTCTTCTTATCTCTGTACCTTTCATGAATGTCTTTCTGGGCAGCTTCAACTATACTTTTCCCATTTCCAAGTATTTAGGAGGAATTGACGTCAGCTATTTCATAGGTTTCATTGTTGCAGGACTTATATATTATTTCTCAAACAGCGAGAGCCGAGTAGTTTCCAAAATAGCAAGCCCAAGGAAGCTGCGGTAAGGGATGCTTCAAATGAATGATTGGTATGAATTAGCTGTAGAGTGAGCTGCAGAGAGCCTTGCCACCTGGAGATGTACATTACATTTAAATAAACATGATGGTTTAAGAGGGTAGGTGAAGAAGGACGAAAACTGACGACGATGTCGATGGCTATAACGACGTTGAAGAGGTGCTGAGACAACTTCGAACAGCAGAAGAAGAGAAAAGGTATGCGGAGCTTGAGAACAAAAGGCTCAACGAGGAGATTGAAAGACTGAAAAAGGAGATGAACAGGTTAAAGCTTCCCCCGCTACTTATTGGCTCGATTGAAGACGTTATTGATGAGAGAAGGGTTGTTATTAGGAGTTCTACTGGGCCCAGTTTTCTTGTATACACATCTGAGCATATTCCCTCAGAAAAGCTAACAGTGGGTACAAGAGTTGCCCTTAACAAGGCTACTCTTTCTGTTATTTCAGTCATACCAGAGGCTTATGACCCCACCGTCGTTGCCGCAGAAATTTCCGAAAAACCGGCAGTCACCTTTGACGATATCGGCGCATTACAGCAACAGATAAGGGAAATAAAGGAAATGGTTGAGCTTCCCCTGTTGAATCCAGACATATTTAGGAAGGTAGGCATTGAGCCGCCGACCGGGGTTCTACTTGTTGGGGCACCCGGTACTGGAAAGACCCTTCTTGCAAAGGCCGTAGCCCATAATACCAACGCTACATTCATCAGAGTTGTTGCATCTGAACTCGTGAGAAAGTATATAGGGGAAGGCGCAAGGTTAGTAAGAGAGTTATTCGATCTCGCCAGAAAGAAGGCTCCCTCGATAATCTTCGTCGATGAGCTTGACGCAATCGGTTCCAGAAGAATAGATTCGTCCACCTCGGGAGACAGGGAAGTCCAGAGAACTCTTATGCAGCTCCTTGCAGAAATAGACGGGTTTGAACCCCTTGGAAATATCAAGCTGGTAGGAGCAACGAACAGGCCTGACACTCTCGACGAGGCACTGACGAGACCCGGAAGGTTCGACAGAATAATAGAGATCCCGCTTCCTGATAAAGCAGGAAGACTTGAAATTCTGAAGATCCACACAAGAAGAATGAATCTTGATCAGGTAAATCTCCAGAAGATCGCAGAGATCACTGAAGGTTTCTCCGGCGCCGACTTAAAGGCATCTGTTGTAGAAGGTGGAATGTTCGCTATCAGGGAGGGAAGAGATCGGGTCTTACACTCAGACTTGGTGAAGGGCGTTGAGAAAATGAACGCGCAGAGGAACAAGTCCTCGCAGGGTAAAGGCAACCTAGAGATGTTCGTCTGATGAGAGAGACCCAAGTCCCAAATTTTTATGAGGAGAATGGAAATCTTTTTTCCAGATCTTCCGATGGAAAATCAATCTACGGAGAGCAGGTCACAAGCAAAGGAGGAAAATACTTCAGATTGTTCTCTCCCCTCAAAAGCAAGCTTTCTTCCTCGATTAAGCTTGGGCTGCAACCGAAAATAAGGAAGGAAGACCACATGCTTTACCTTGGTGCTGGAGCGGGAACCACTGCTTCCCATCTTGCAGACTCACTTTCTTCAGGAAAAATATTCGCGGTAGAGTTCTCTCCGGTTCCATTCATAAAGCTCATGTCCATTTCTGACTTGAAAGAAAATATCAATCCGATTCTGATTGACGCACAGAAACCTGAGATGTTCGGGATATTCATCGACAGGGTGGACATTATCTATCAGGACGTTTCACAACCCAATCAGATTGAAATTTTCACCAAAAACATGAAGTTCTTCAGATCCGAAAGAGGAATTCTTATGCTCAAGACGTTTTCACTGAGGAGTGATTTTTCCATCGACAAGGAGATCAAAAAGATAGATGAGAATTTCACCGTTCTGCAGATGAAGGACATTTCAAGATTTCACAGAGGCCATTACGCAATTACTGTTTCTTCTAATTGATCATTCTAAGAGCATCGAACAGTTCCTCGCACCTTCCTTTGCAGTAATGTAGCTGATCCGTAACGGATATTTTCATAACAGAAGTGTCTTACCATATGAATTACCTTACAGCAAAGAGCGCGCAGTAAGAGAAGGATGTCACGCAATTTTTATCGACTGCCGTAATTGTTAGGGGGCACTTGATTGGACCCAAACACTTTTCATATTCGTAAACTCCCTTGAACCGTATTTTGACAGTTCCCTTCCAAGACCACTTTTCTTGACGCCTCCAAATGGAAGTCTAGGGTCTGAGAATACGATACTATTGATGAACACCATTCCTGCTTCTATTTCTCCCACCATACTTTCTGCTTCCTCCTTCTTGCCCCAGATTGATGACCCCAGTCCAAAGGGAGTCTCGTTCGCGATTCGGATCGCATCTTCTCTGGATCTGAATTTTTTAAGGACTGCTACTGGACCGAATATTTCCTCTTGGTAGTTTTCCTCTAATTCTGCAAGAACTGGAGGTATAATGTTACCTTCTTCCCTTCCGATGAATTGAACCTTTCCCCTTGACGCAAGATAGTTTATCTGGTTCTTAACCGATCTCTTCTGCTCTTCGGAAGAGAGGGGACCCAGATACGTCTTTTTTTCCTTTGGATCTCCTATTACGACCTTTGAGAATTCTTCCTGCATTAACTCCTTGAATTCTTCATAAACGTTTTCCTGGATCAAGAATCGTTTTGAAGCAATACAGCTCTGCCCGTTATTTTGCAATCTTCCGATCGTAGCAGCCTTCGATGCCCTCTTGATATCTGCTGAGTCCAGAACTATGAATGGATCAGACCCACCAAGCTCCATTACCACTTTCTTGAGTTCCTTTCCTGCTTCGGCAGCGATTCCCGCTCCAACTGGAGTTGAACCGGTGAAAGCAACTCCATCAACTTGCTTAATAAGGGCAGTTGCACTTTTTCCATCTATTATAAGACTTCTGAAAATCGGCGAATCAACAATTTCCTGAATCTTGAGTGAGACTCCGGTTACAGCACTCGAATGTTTCAGCACAACTCCATTTCCCGCCAGCAGGGCAGGGAACGCTGCCCTTGCAACCTGCCAGACGGGGAAATTCCATGGTTCTATACACATGACGACGCCCAAGGGATCAAACCTGACGTAGCTTCTCTCTGCTTCAGTTCTTATATCTTCCTCTCCAAAAATATTTCTTGCATTCTCTATGAGGTAGTCAAGAAGCTTTACGCTCTTGTTAACCTCAGATATGCTCTGAGAGATGGGCTTCCCCATCTCTTCAGTCATTATTGAAGCAAGTTGTTCTGTCTTCCTCTGAAGATTTGGTTTGAGTGTTTCTTTAAAATAAATCAGTCTTTCTTCAAGACTGTTCTTCCATTCCCTCTGTTCTTCTCTGACCTCCTTTATCTTGCGATTTGCAGCTTCTTGACTGTCCGCTTCGTAAGTACCTGCCACCGCACCCGAATACGGATTTCTTGTTACAATGTTCATTTTCTTCCTTCCGCATCCCTTATTGCTTTTTCAAAGATAGAAAGCCCCCTATCTATCAAGTCGTCTTCAATCGTCAGGGGGGCCATGAATCTCATTACATTACTAAAATGCCCGCAGGTATGCATAAGCACTCCATTCTTGAACATAGTTTCTCTGACATTTCCGGCAATATCGGTGCCAGGTGTCCTGTCTTCTCTATTCTTGACAAGTTCTGTTGCGACCATATACCCCTTACCCCTGACCTCTCCTATAACCCTTGAATTCTCCTGGATCTCCTGAAACCTGTTTACCAAATATTTACCCTTCACACGTATCCTTTCCAAAAAATTTTCCTGTCTTACTATATCCAGAATCACTGCTCCAGCGGCCAGCCCCAAAGGATTCCCTCTATATGTACCCAAATGAAAACCTTGAGGTAACGGGTCAAAATCTCTCCTATAAGCTATGGAAGATATGGGTATTCCTCCACCTATGCTCTTGGATATGCACATGATATCTGGTGTCACCCCATAGTTTTCCGTTGCCCAAACCCTCCCGGTTCTTCCTATTCCGCTTTGCACCTCGTCAATGATGAGTGGAATGGAGAATTTGTCACTGGTCTCTCTCAGCATTGGAAGGAAATCGTCAGGCGGTACTATGTATCCTCCTTCTCCCTGAATTGGTTCCACCAAAATTCCTCCGACTGGTGGTACCCCAGAATAAGTATCCCTGAGCATAAATTCGATCTGTTCTACGACTACCTTTGAGATATCCTCCTCCTTTGTCTTAACAGGAAATCTGTATGAGTAGGGGAATGGCACGTAAACGTAATTCTGGGCCGGGAAGCCCGCATAATCTCTGTAGTGGTAGTTTGACGTAGCGCCAACAATACCCCCTGCAATTCCGTGATAGGAACCGCTGAATGTGATTATGGTTGGTTTCTTGGAAACAAATCTTGCCAAGGAAACTGCAGCTTCACAGGCATCTGCTCCCGTGACTGTCATCAGTATCTTTGAGTTGTCCCTCAACTGCCCTGGTAGTACAGAATTCAAGGTTCTAAGATATCTTATCCTTGCCTCTGTCGGGACCTCGGTGATGTGCGTGATCTGTTCTGCCTGATCCTTTATTGCCTTTATCACTGCAGGGTTCCCATGACCTAAATTAAGAACAGATACACCTCCGAACCAATCGATGAAAACATTACCGTCCACATCGACAACAGTCGATCCTTTTCCATGATCAATTGCAAATTTGAAGAAATTCGTATAGGATCTACTGGAACTTTCCAAATCATTTTGGATTTTTAGGAATTCCCTCGACTTAGGACCCGGGATTTCTGTCCTTATAACAGGAGCATCCTCAATGCTCAACCTTTCAGAATATTGCATGCTCATAATCTCACTAGTTTAATCATGAAGTTTTGATATATTAATAGTGCACAAAAGGAGGGGCGTTAACTCTGGCTAGAAAAAAAATAATGAAATTTTGGAAATTTATTCTCCTTTTTCTCCGTGTTAGTCCTTTATGACAAGCCTGAGGGATTCGGGGAAATCTTCCTTAGCAGTATTGAGGGCCATTATGGTCTCGCTCCTCTCAATCCCAGGTGTCTTACTGAGCTCGTTAACGATCCTCCCCAGCTCTGTCTTGTTCTTGGCGCGAATGAGCGCAATGAAGTCAATGCTGCCTAGTACGAAATAAACGGCCCATACACCCTTGATCTTTGCAATTTTCCCACCTATTGACTCTCCGTACTCAGGCCCGTATTTTGCATTTATCAGTGATACAGCTGTTATTGTACTATTCAGATGACTCTGATCAATTAATGGGACCACTCCCTTCAAGAAGTTGCTGTTTTTCATCTTCTTCAGTCTGTTGTGAACAGTTGACTTTGATACTCCAACCTTCTTGGATATCACACTTAGACTCGTTTCCCTCGAATCGAAGATGCTAAGAAGTATCTTCCTGTCGAGTTCATTCAACTGGTCTAATGTAATTTTTTCACCTTTCATACGTGCTGTGATATAGTACTACTATTAAAGAATTATATTGTTGGATTTTTTCCAGAATACGCAAACTGCAAATTTTTTAATAGGACATACAGTTACACGCTGGTGACTTCAAGTTACAGGAAGGAAGCAGTAGAGATAATCGCTGGCATAGCCGTAATAGTCATAATATTTTCATCTGTTTATCTATACACGGACAATTGGCCGCCTGCCGTAGTCGTGGAATCTAGCTCAATGCAGCATGGAAATAATTTCGTATTCGGTGTTATAAACACCGGAGACATAGTTGGTGTGAAAAGGATAAATTCTTTCCAGGATGTACAGACGTACTTAGTTGCAAGGGAAAGTGGGAAACCCTTCAATTATGGGGAATATGGTGACGTGATAGTTTACGACAATCACGTGTTGAACGAACTCGTCATTCATAGGGCGATCTTTTACGTTGATGGCTGGCAGGGGGACACACCTTTACTGTATGGCGATAGAAACCCGTCTTGGCTGATAATTGTGGGACCTGATGTGTTCATCAAAGACGTTGGATATACTCATAAAAATCTGATGGTTAACCTCCAGAATTATATCGGCCAGACAGGGTTTGTCACGATGGGGGATCATAATTTCGCTGTTTCAGAATACGACATAGGGAACTACACCTTAGCTGCCGATCAGAATGTCGGAATAGACAATTCCCTGGTGAATGTGAGTCAGGTTATGGGATATGCAGTTGGTTACCTTCCTGTTGTAGGGGATTTGAAGCTATGGATAACTGGGAAAATCTCGTATATTCCAGAACTTAGCAATGTTATAATGGTCTCCATCATTATCGTGATCATAGCCTTGGTTCTGATTCCCTTCCCGGTTGGCAAAAATAGAAAAAATATCCAGAAAAAATGAAGATTATCAGAAGGGCGTCTTAGCTTCCGCATCCTTAGATTTTCCCATCTCTTCCAATCGTCTTCTTCTTGAAAAGAGATGCGACCTTATGTTAGGGTCTATGACCTCTGCCATTCCTTCTCCAATAAGGCTGAATCCCATAACTATTATAAATATGAAAAATGCAGGAATCAACCCTTCAAGTGGATGGGTATAAAGTGTCGTGGTCAGTACTGATGACATCAATCCTAACTCAGGCTGGTAAACCGGTATCCCTATTCCAAGGAAACCTAATGTAGAAAGAGTTAGCATTGCAGTTCCAATGTCCATCGTGGCATAAACGATAAGAGTTGTCGCGATGTTTGGCAGAATCCCTTTCAATAAAATCTTGGAAAATTTTGTGTTGAGTACCTTGGACATTGTGATAAAATCGCTAGTAGACACTTGGAGAGTACTTCCCCTAACTAGCCTTACATAAGGAGGCCACCAGACAAATATTATCGAGAAAGCAGCATTTACAAGGCTCGGTCCCAGAGTTGCTGCAATTGCCATTGACATGATCAAGGGAGGGAAGGCAAAAAACAGGTCCGTAGCCCTCATTATTATCTCTTCTGCAATTCCTCTGAAGTACCCTGCTATAGTTCCTAAGAAGAGCCCAAGAAGTGCAGAAGCAAACACAATGAATATTGAGAGACCCATGTCTATGGGGATTGCGGCAACTATCCTGGAGAAAATGTCACGTCCGAGCTGATCGGTACCAAATAGATGAGAAAAAGTGGGAGGGGAGTTCGCGTCTGAAAGATTGATTCTAAGTGGATTGTATGGAAGGAGCCGATTCCCTAAAATGATGTAGAGAATCGCAATTGAGGCAAAGAACAGAATTATGAAGAGACCACTCGCAGAAAGTTTGTTCCTCAGAACTATTCTTAGTGATGTTCTTAAAAATGGTTTCATTCCGACCCCCCTAGTCTAATTCTGGGGTCCAAGGCTGCGTACATTATATCTGCTATGAGGTTTGCAGCAATAACTAGGATTGTGAACGTTATGACTATGAATATCAGTACGGGGTAATCATCTCCTGATATAGCGGAATAGGCAAATTTTCCAATGCCAGGCCAGGAAAATATCTCTTCAACGATTACGTCCCCTGTCACAAGCCATCCGAACATGACCGCTATGACTGTGTTGCTTTCAATTAACCCATTCCTAAGGATGTGATGCCTGTTCACCCTTTTCTCATCCAGTCCCCTAGCTCTCGCAGATTTGACGTATGGGAGCCACTTGACCCCAAGAATCCCATTCCTGCTGATCCTAGTAATAATTCCAAAATTGAGAAAAGCGAGAGTGAATGCTGGTAGAATTAAGTGATAAATCCCGTCGACGAAATCGCCAAAATTCAGTCCAATCAAAGAATCGAGAATGAACATTCCAGTTATCCTTGCTGGGGGAATAATGGTCGGAGAATACATCCCGCTTGAAGGGAATAAAGGCAGGTAAGAGGAGAAGACAATCACCGCCAGAATGCTTACAAGAAAAGTTGGAGATGCCCACGCAGCAGTGTAAATAATCCTAATGATAGCATCTTTTCTTGTGCCAAAATTTATAGCTGCAACGTAACCAAGTCCAACGCCACTCAATATTATGATGAGGAGAGACGTGAGCACGAGTTCTATCGTATTCGGGAAATAGAAAAATACTTCCGAACTGATCGAAAGCCCAGTAACAGGGTCCGTACCGAAATTTCCAGTGAAAAAATCCTTTATAAAATCATAAAGTTGAACCCATATGGGTTCGTTCAGTCCGTATCTTTTGATCACTGCTGCTATTGTTGAAGGTCTTGCTTTTGGTCCGGCCCAGAGCGCGGCCGGATCACGACTCAGATAATGAGAAATTAAGAAGACAATAACTATCGTGCCAAGAATGACAAGGAGAGATACTGCTATCCTTTTGAGGATAAAGTACGCTAATTCCTGTTTCCCCTCCAACAGACCACCTTAAGTAAACTGCACAGTGTTGTAATACATGAAGTATCCTGCACCGGAACCTGCAGTGTTGGGTATCATACCCGTTACATCGTTAGCATTTACGCTCATGAAGTAGGGAACATATAGCCAGGCCATAGAGTAATTGGCATACATTGCGTGTGTGATGTAAGTTAGATTTTGTGCGATTGCAGTATCGTTAAAGGAAGTGCTTGCATTTACGCTCCAGTTGAAGACAGTCGAATTATAATAATCAGAAGTCCCGTTGTAGTAACCGTCTGCAAGTGCCGAAACGTAGTCTATGGAAGCAGAATAGTCTTCAGTGTAGAAATTTATCCCAATCGGGTACTGAGTTGAGTTAGAGGCTAATCCGAATACAACTGAGGTGTACGTAGGAAATGGAAGTCCCTTTAGCGTAACATTGATACCGATTGCCGCAAGATTCTGCTGAATAATCTGGGCTGCGGAAATCTGAGAGGATGAATCGGAATCGTAAAGGAAATTCAGTGTTGGAAAGCGAATTCCCTTTAACACGGTCTGATTTGGAAGTACACTCCTGTACCCGGCCTTATTAAGATCCTGAGCCGCTAAAGCGGGGTCGTAGTTGTAAGGAGAGAGACCTGAAATAGTCTGATTGTAGTACTCGAATCCCGGAGGCACCGGCCCTATCCACTGAACAGCATGACCACCATATACGGAGTTTATGATCCCAGTATAGTTGATTGCATACGTAACTGCCATCCTAACATCTATGTTCTCGAATGAGGAATTCAACTGGTCCATGTAGACGAAATAGGAATTCTGCGACGATCCAAACTGTATTGGGAGAAGTTTAACAGTTATTCCTTTAATTGCGTTTAGAGTGGAGTAATCAGTTACGGGTGCTTCAACAATTTGTGCCTTCCCGCCTTTGAGATCCGATATTATTGCTGATGCAGGTTTGTATTCTATTGCTACGTATTTGATATGAGGAGGGCTGATGGCATCGTTTAGCTGGTTTTGGGGTAGATTCTTTCCCCAGTAATTCTGATTTTCGACTAAGGTGATGCTTTGACTTGGGACTATTGCGCTTATCTTGTAGAAACCAGTTCCTATTGCGTTTCCAGACATGTACTGATTGGTCTGACCAGCAACCACTCCGCCATTGGCCTCGACAACGATCGGATCAACAGCTGCCGCCATAGGGGTTGTTAGCGTCATAAGGAATTGATTGAATGGTAGGTATCCGTTGTATCCATATCCCAGGTGAATTGTGAGTTCGTAAGGGTTGACCACTTGAACCGATTGTTTTACATTGCCCATGATTTGGATGTCAGTTGAGTTAGGGCTGGTATAGTTAATCTGGTTCAGAATCGTGGGGGTAATGTTGAATGTATTATTCGTTGCAGTATTATTTGTTGCCATGTTTTGTCCCAGAATAAATTCAGGCGCCTGATTCATGGTCATTGTTCTGTAAAGGGAAAACCACATCACATAGGCGTTGAAAGGATCGCCGTTACTAAAAGTGACGTTATGCCTAAGATAAAATGTATAATTCATGCCATTTGATGAAATGGACCAGTTCGTTGCAAGTACTGGGACGAATGTTGTTTCACTTGTTCCATTGGGAGCAACCAGTCCCTGATATACTTGATTCATTATTTCCCATCCCGGTGTCGTGAATGTAACAGCAGGATCAAGGCTGTCAGGGTATTGAGACTCTTCGACGACTAAGGTTTGAGGGGTTGTCTTGGCTGCGGTATTATTGTGATCAACCACATAAATTCCAACTGCAGAAGCAATAAGAATTAGCGCTATCACAACGACAATTATCGCTATTACGGAACTTTTCATACAATCTTCAAAAGATATAAAGGAATGACTTCATTTAAACTTTTTCTCGCCTTCCACTAAAATTTCTACGATTGCAAAATATTGACAGCAGGCTGCGAGATTTCAGCAATTGAATCAATGCATTCACCACTTTGAGATTATAACCTTTCTGTCTGTGAAGAAGTATGCATTATCTTCCCCTCCCTGAGGGTGAAGGTCTCCGAAGAATGATTCCTTCATTCCAGAAAATGGGTAAAATGCAATTGGTGCCGCGACACCAACATTTATTCCAATGTTGCCCACTTCGACCTGTTCAGCGAACCTTTTGGCGTACTGGCCTGATGTTGTATAAATTGCGGATGCATTTCCGTACCTGCTCTTGTTGATGATCTCGATCGCATCTTCAATTGAGTCTGCGGTTAAGAATGATGCCACCGGCCCGAATATCTCCTCTTTAGCAACAGTCATTCCTTCAGTGACTTCGTCAATTATTGAAGGTCCCAGGAAGAATCCTTCAGGATAATCACTAACCTTTTTTCCCCTGCCATCAAGGATGAGCTTTCCCCCTTCTTCTTCTCCAATCTCAATATATTTTTTCACCCTTTCCAAGTGCTCTTTACGGATCAACGGGCCCATATCTGTTGTCTTTTCCATCCCGTATCCCAGCCTAAGTGATTCGGCTTTTTTCTTGAATATGCCCAATACCTTATCATGATTCTCAGGAAGGGTAACTAGGACGGAACCAGCTAAGCATCTTTCCCCCGCATTTCCATAAAATGAACCTATTATGTTGTTTATGCTTTGATCCAGTTTGGCATCGGGCATTACTAAAATGTGGTTTTTTGCAGATGCTCCTCCCTGCACTCTCTTCCCTCCAGAAGTTCCTTTTTTATAAACGTAATCAGCAACTGGAGTTGATCCGACAAAACTGATACCCTTCACATTCTTATTTTCAAGAATATAGTCTACTGCCTCTTTTCCACCATTTATTTCCTGTATTACTCCATCAGGGTACCCGGAGTCTTTAACCAGACTCATCACCATTTCCATGCTCATCGGAGTTTTTTCAGATGGCTTTATCACAACTGAATTTCCCAGTGTAACTGCATAGGGGAAGAACCAGAAAGGAATCATTACGGGAAAATTGAAAGGAGATATTACGGCAAATACACCCAGGGGGACTCTAACAAGCTCCTCATCAATGTCAGGAGCAATTCCCCTGTTGTTTCTTCCCATTATATGGTAACTTGCAGCAGCCGCAGCCTCTACATTCTGTATTGCTCTGATCACGTCACCTTTGGATTCCTCAAACGTTTTTCCGTGTTCGATAGTTGTAACCTCGGCTATTTCATCAATTTTGTTCCACATTATGTTTTCAAGTTTGAAAAGGAATTTCACCCTGTCAGAAATGGGAACGTTCGCCCACTTTTTTTGTGCATCACTTGCATCGTCAATTGCCCTGTCTACTTCCTCCCGCGTAGCCCCCCTAACAGTTGCAATCTTTTTCCCGAAGGCGGGGTTATAGACATCATACATTTCCTCTCCTTCCCCCTGCTCGAATCTCCCGTCGACGAAATTCATAATACTCCTCATCTACACCACCTCATTATCTGCAACAGTCAGTGATTCGTCCATGATATCCATCCCTTTAGAAAGTTCCTCTTCAGAAATTATAAGTGGAGGCGCAATCACAAAATGGTTGAGCCAATTGTTAACGTACACCCCCTTTTCCATTGCTTTTCTTGAAACCATATCAGTTACCAATGGCTTTCCAGACATCTTTTCCTCATACCTGTTGAAAGGAATTTTCTTCTCTCTGTCCTTTACAAGTTCTATTGCGCCAAAAAGCCCTATGCTTCTAACGTCCCCCACTGATTTATGTCTATCCTTTATTTCTTCCAGTCTCTTCCTGAGCTCCTTTCCCAGTTCCCTTGATCTCTCAATTAGGTTGTTTTCTTTATATTCTTCTATTGCTGCTTTTGCCGCAGATAGAGACACAGGGTGAGCTTCGTAAGTGTGACCGTGGGCAAAATATTCTTCGTCAAAATAATCAGAAATTCTTTTGTTTGTAGCCATCAGAGAGAGAGGAAGATACGCGCCAGTAATACCTTTTGCAGTTGTCAGTATGTCAGGTTGGATGTTCCAATTATTTACCGCAAACCATTGTCCGGTTCTTCCCCAGCCGCTCATAACCTCATCCGCAATCATGATTATATCGTTTTCCTTCGTGATTTCCCTAATCCTTTGCAAGTAACCATCTGGAGGAATTATGACTCCATTTGTCCCCGTAACAGGTTCCACGATCATCCCCCCAATATTCCCCTCATTCCTGATCAAGTACTGGTTGTAGTCTGCGCAAGCAAGATCGCACTCGGGAAACTTGAGCTTAAGGGGGCACCTGTAACAGTAAGGAGGGATGGAATGAACTATTCCCTGTAAGGAATAATAAGTATCCACAGGTATCCTTCTGAAATCTCCAGTCAGGCTTATGCTCCCAGCAGTAGATCCATGATATGAATTGTAGTTGGCGATTATTTTCGTCTTCCTTTCTTTCTGGAAAAACATTCTTACCGTCTTTATAGCAGCCTCATTAGCTTCCGTGCCGGATGCACCGAAAAAATATTTTGTGAGAGAGGACGGTAGAACTTCCCTAAGCAGTAGAGCTACTTTTGCCCTGATCTCGGTTGCATATCCTGGTTGGACATATTCAAACTTGCTCAGTTGATCATGAATTGCTTCTCTGATCTTTTCGTTTCCATGTCCAAGGTTTGAACACATAAGCTGAGACGAAAAATCAAGGTACACCTTTCCAGATGTGTCCGTGAAGTAAGATCCTTCAGCGCTCTTGATTGTTAGAGGAGACCACCCAGATTGCTTTCTCCAGGTTCCGTAAGTCAATTCAGAGCATATTCTACCGGCATCTAAACCTTCTCGGGAATATTTCTCAACCATAGAGATGATAAATGAAATAAGTATTTTAATAATTTCTTAAATCTAAAAAAAATATTAAAAATTTTGAGCTAACTGAATTTTAATCAGTTCTCCCTGTTATATGCTTTGATTGATTCTTCAAGTGCCGTAAGGAACTTTTCGACGTCTGCCTCAGTATGAACCATAGAGAGAGGAATTCTCTCCGCACCATCGGGGTGATAATATATGCCTTTCTGTAACATCTTTTTCTGAACCCCCTTATACTTATTCCAGTCCATAATTATACTTTCCCTATAGTTCGTTATTTGCTTCTGTTCCGTGAATACAAAGGTGATGAGACCTGTCTCATAATTTACAAAAACTGGCTCATCAAGATCCTCTGCAACATCTTCTATTCCCCTGGCCATCTTTCTTGTAAGCCTACCAAGTAGGCTGTACCCCTCAAAGTCATTGGTTTCAAGAATCTTCAGATTTGCGATAGAGGCAGTGAGAGATATAGGGTTGCTATAGTACGTACCGCCGTAGCCAACCCCGTTACCTATAAGTTCCATGTACTCTTTTTTCCCAGAAATTGCTGAGATCGGATAACCGTTGCTCATTGCTTTAGCCCATGCTGACAGGTCTGGGGTAACTCCATATAATTTTTGTGCCCCTCCCTCGCTAACCCTGAATCCAGTTATGACTTCGTCAAATATCAGGAGAATGTTATATTCGTCAGCGAGCTCCCTAACTTCCTTAAGATATCCGGGCTCCGGTGAGACAAGAGTGGAGTTTGCCATTACAGGTTCCATTATTATCGCAGCAATTTCATTTCCTCTGATCCTCAGGATCTTAGAGAGACTTTCAAGGTCATTCCAAGATGAAACTACTACAGTATCCATTACGCCTTGTGGAATGCCTGCGGAGTACGGGAGTGATTTTGGGAACCATTTGAGGCCTGCAACCGGTGGAGGAGCCTCCACGGATACTGCTCCGTAATCATGCAGTCCATGATAGTGACCCTCGAATTTCAAGATCATGTCTTTACCGGTGGCAGCTCTGGCAATCCTGAGGGCATTAAAAGTAGCATCAGAACCGCTCAGCGCAAAAATTACCATATCCTGTGTTTTGACAAACTTTTTGAACTCCCTTGCAAGCTTGTATTCGAGTTCGTTGGGAGTGCCATATAGATCTCCATTTTTTATGTATTTTCTAACTGCTGAGCTGATCTTCTCATTCGCATGACCATTAATTAGGGGACCGAACGCCATAAGGAAATCAATATATTCATTTCCGTCGACATCCCATATCCTTGTTCCCTTCCCCTTCTTCATAAAGATTGGATAATCATCCCAGGAGCTCGTCCTCATAAGAGAACTTGCCCCAGTCGGGATCAATCTTTTTGTCTTTTTAAAAAGATTAAGTGACCTCTTTGTTTCATACTTTCTTACCTCTTCCGGAACTCTTAAAATATCTTTATGAGTTTCATTCCCAGATTCCATAATTTCACAACCATATATGGATAGATATTCTAGGTGGGTATATTATTTTTTCTGAGGGCCTTATTTCATTAAAAATTGTTTAAATATATTTCATTTTTTTACAATTTTTTCATTGAGGGGGAAAATGCTTATATTTATCTATTTTAATATAGATTCATGAAGGCTGTAGTACTGGGCGGAATGGGTTTGACTGGAAGATGCGCTGTATATGATTTAATGAATAATAATAAAATTGACGAAATAATAGTGGGCGATCAGGTCAAAAATCTTGATTTCAGTGATCAGAGGGTCAGGTTTGTGAAACTGGACGTAAACGATAAGGAAACATTGGTAAAGACGATCAGAGGAGCAGACGTCGTTATAAACGCAGTTCAGTACTATCACAATCTGAAAATAATGAAGGCTGCCCTAGAGGGGAAGGCGAACTACGTGGATTTTGGGGGGTTATATCACATTACTCTGGAACAGCTCGCACTCGATCAGGAGTTCAAAAACGAAGGGCTGCTGGCTATAGTAGGAATGGGGGCACAGCCAGGAATTTCCAATATAATGGCCAGTTATGCAGTGAGCAAGCTGGACAAGGTTGATGAAATAATCATTAGGGATGGGTGGATTGATAAAACTGACTACAAAAAACTGTTTTTCACATGGTCGCCGAACACGTTATTCGATGAGTTAACAATGAAGGCAGTTCACTATGAGGGAAGCATAGTGGAATCTGAACCATTTGACACGAGTGAAGAGTACGACTTTGGATGGGAGATAGGGAAAGCAAAAATTTTCAGGTCTATCCATTCTGAAATTGCAACATTGCCCTCCAGCTTCTCCGAAAAGGGAATAAGGTACGTAGAATGGAGGGAAGGGAGCGGAGAGATAGAGAAATTGAAGTTTTTGACTGACATAGGTTTCGGCAGGACAGAGAAAGTCAAGGTTGGCGGATTTGAAATTGTCCCAAGGGAATTACTCTTTGAATTTCTTAAATCACAGAATATGTTTTCTCCTCCAGCAGAAATCCAAGTGAAAGACTATGAAATGACGGTTGTTTCCGCCAGGGGAAGTGACGAAGGGAGGCCTAAAAGTGTTAAGGTGACCGCCTACTTCAAATATGACGAATCCTGGAAGGTTTCTGCATCCCAGAAGGAAGTCGGTGTTCCAGGATCAATCGCCGCACAGATGATCATGAGTGGAATAATCAAGGGAAAAGGGGTGAAACCACCGGAGCAGATAGTTCCGACGAAGCCCTTTTTCATGGAACTGGGAAAGAGAGATATAAAAATCAAAACTGAAGAAACATTTGATTCTAACTGATATATCAAGATTAATATCATATAGGATATTCCTTCGTGAAACGACTTGAACCCCGACCTTTTGAACGTTGAAAGTCTGTCTGTGAATTTTGAAACAGTAGATAGGACTGTTGAAATTCTCAAGGACGTTTCGCTCAGAATGGAAAAAGGGGAAGTTGTGGGTATAGTTGGAGAGAGTGGATCTGGAAAGACCACACTCGCGCTTGCAATCGTTGGAGTACTCGACGTCCCACCCGCTAGAATTGTCAAAGGAACAATTCATTTCGACGGAAGGAAGATCTTCCCTGCGGAAGAAAGAGGCACAAACTTCAGGGGAAAAGGGATAAATATGATCTTCCAGGAACCGTTGACCTCACTGAATCCTGTATATTCCGTCCACGATCAGTTGGAGGAGGCCATAAACACCGAAAATCCGAGCACCCCTAATAAGGAAAAGGAAGAAATTATCAGGAGATCGCTAAAGGAGGTTATGATAAGGGACGTGGAAGGTGTTCTAAATGCTTATCCACATCAACTTTCAGGTGGAATGAGGCAAAGAGTTTCAATTGCGATGGTACTCATTCAAAAGCCACAGCTTCTCATTCTTGATGAACCTACCACTGGACTGGATCTTATAGTTCAAAGAAAGATCATCAGCCTCATAATGAATCTAAAGAAAGAAATTTCCTCAAGTATTCTACTTATCACGCACGACCTAGCGGTTTCAGCAAGCATGTGCGACAGAGTATATGTTATGTATGCGGGCAGGGTAGTTGAGAATGGAGAGATGAAGGAAGTACTCCAGAAACCTCTCCATCCATATACTGCCATGTTGAAGAATTCAGTGCCTGAAGGGTTCTTGAATTCCGGTCCCCTAAAGGTGTCGTCTGGTTCGCCCCCAGATATAAGGAGCCCTCCTCCAGGGTGTGCTTTCCATCCGAGGTGTTCGAGGGCTATGGAAATCTGTAGGATTAAGGTTCCCGAATTGAAGAAACAGAATGGTGACAGGGAGGTGGCATGCTGGCTATATGAATGATAACATCCTCGAGGTTGAAAATCTAACCGTTCAATTTAAGGTAAAGACCAAAATTTTCCAGAGAGCAAGGAGTACGGAGAAAACGAAGAAGGTTCTGGACTCAATTTCCTTCAGAATTAAACAAGGGGAAACGTTTGGCATAGTTGGGGAAACAGGTTCAGGTAAAACCACCTTAGCACGTACACTGGTAGGAATATATAGACCAAAAGGCTGCAAGATCAGGATAAATGGGAAGGACATAGACTTCAGGAAAAGGGAGGACGTTCTCCTACTCAGGAAGAACATAGGAATAGTTTTCCAAGATCCTGTCGGAAGTCTCAATCCCAGACTTACTGTTTATGATATAATTCTGGAAGGTCTTCCAAACGCCAAAAAACTGAGTAAGCAGGAAATAAAGGAAAAGATAACTGAAGCCGCCAATCTTGTGGAACTCCCGGAAAGTAAGTTAGAATCTTACCCCGCGGAGTTGAGCGGAGGTGAGAAACAGAGGGTTAGTCTTGCAAGGACGATTGTCGGTGGAAAGGAAATTATACTGCTAGATGAGCCAACAAGTTCCCTCGATGTGTCAATCCAGGCTCAAATACTGAATCTGTTGATAAAACTGAAGCAGGAACTTTCTATCAGTTACATTTTCATAACGCACGACCTCAACGTCATAAAGTATATGTGCGACAGGGTTTCAGTACTCTATTATGGGCAGATCCTGGAGGAGGGGGACACTTTTGAGTTATTCGAACACCCTAGACATCCGTATACAGCGGAACTGATCAGAGCCAACTTCTCTTTTTCGTCGACGGAAACGTATTCAGCCACTCACGAATCAGGAGAGCCCTCTAGGGAAGGGTGCATTTATAAGAACTCCTGCCCAAGTAGGTTCTCTCCCTGCGATCAGGTCCCCCCCTCCTTCTTGGTTAATAACGTTTCTGTTAAATGCTGGCTCTATGACCAAGCTAAAATAAAGAGCGAACGATCATAAGAGGAACCTAAATCCCATTCCTGGACAAATTGGGGTTTTAGCATGCAATTAAATCAGAGAAATTTTATCATCAAGTCGTTTATGACACATAAACATGAAAAATTATGACTTGTTCATCAACAACGAATGGGTTAAATCCGAAAAGGAAGAAGAGGAAGAAGTAATTAATCCTGCTAACGAAGAGGTTATCGCAACTATTCAGAAGGCAGACGTGCAAGACACAAGATCAGCAATTGATGCTGCCAGAGACGCATTTGACAAGGGGGAATGGTCAAGACTTTCTCCTGCCACTAGAGCAGAATGCATCCTTAGACTGAGCAGATATATTGAAGAAGATATCATAAAATACGGTGAGACAGAGCTCATGAACACGGGTAAACCGGTAAAGCAGGTAGTGGATTATGATATTGCATATACGATCGATAACATCAGATTTTTTGCAGGTGCATCCAGAGTGATGGATGGAGTCGCTGTAAAGGAGTACGTTACTGATGGAACAAGTATGCTAAGAAGGGAACCTGTTGGGGTAGTAGCAGCGATAACGCCATGGAATTATCCGCTCATGATGGTTGCCTGGAGGGCAATACCTGCGATTGCCGCTGGAAACACTGTGGTGGTCAAGCCTGCAACTTATACTCCACTGTCGACGCTGGAGCTTGCAAATGCAGTAAAGGATGCTGGAATACCAAGGGGCGTATTTAATGTCGTAACGGGGCAGGGAAAAATAGTAGGGGAGGAACTTGCTAAGAACGATAAAGTCGATATGATAGCATTTACCGGATCAAATGAAGTGGGAAAGAGGATATCAAATCTCGCCTCTGGAACAGTAAAGAGGTTATCCCTCGAGCTGGGAGGTAAAGCACCTTTCATCGTTTTTGACGATGCAGATGTAGATGCTGCTACGGAGGGTGCTGTTGTGGGCAGTTTTGTAAACAATGGACAGGATTGTTCCGCAGCAACAAGAATTTACGTCCAGGACAATATCTACGAAAAGTTCCTGAAATTGTTTATCGAAAAGATAAAGAAAATAAGGGTCGGAGACCCAAAGGAGCCAAGGACAGACCTTGGACCACTGATATCAGGAGATCAGAAGATCAAAGTGAAAAAGTATGTAGACATAGGAAGAATGGAAGGAGAAATTTTGTATGAGAGTAAAGATGATGATTTCAAATCCGGTTTCTTCATGAGACCTGTCCTGATAGGTACGGACGATAACAAGGCTAGAATAGTGCAGGAGGAGATATTCGGTCCAGTTCCCGTTGTGTTAAAGTTCAAGACATACGAAGAGGCAATAGAAAAGGCCAATGACGTCACGTATGGTCTCGGATCTTCCGTGTGGACCAAGGATGTGACAAAAGCGATGATGGCAGCTAGAGACCTCAGATTCGGGACGGTCTGGATCAATGATCACGTTCCAATCCCCTCTGAAATGCCCTGGTCGCCGATGAAAGGTTCAGGTTTTGGTACTTCAACATCCAGGTACTCAATCGAGGAGTTCACAACGCTGAAGCACGTCTATGTCGACCTCACAGGCAAGTCAAGAAAGAGCTGGTATTACCAGGTTTACGGAGGTTAATTAAAGCCCACTAGATCTCAACGGTTCCAAAATCCATCTCCTTATAAGTCTGAAGAATTGTCCTAGTATCTGACCTCTCTATCTCGGCTATGGATGAGATTCTATCGAGCACCTTCGAGTATTCTTCCTTGTTCCTTGAAATAGTGTGGACAACGAAATCTATGTCACCAAGTAGAAAGTAAACAGAGACTATCCCGGGCACTTTCCTTAATTTATCTGCTATAACGTCCTTGTAATTCCCTCCATATTTTCCTCTGATGAGTGTCAAAGTGACAAAGGAGAAACCCATCTTTGAATAATCAAGCGTTGCAGTTATTTTTTTTATGTATCCGTTCATTTTGAGTGATTCGATCCTCTTGCTTATTGCGGATGGGGAGTAGAGTCCAACTCTCTTGCCAATCTCCTTCAAGGAAAGCGTTGCATCCTCTCTCAGTAGTTTTAAAATTCTCTTGTCGAACTCATCCATAGATGTCATCCATTGAAAACTTTTTGAAATTTAATGCTTTCTTAATGAATCTTATCACTTCTTCACAATATCAGCAAGAGGATTAGGAGGAAAAGCATGAAGAAAATGTAAGGTCCGACGTACTGCTCAAAACGTAAACTATCCTTCTGTGTCCAACTGAAAGATAAGTAGTAGGCTAATGGCGCAGAAGTCAGATCAATCAACGAAAAGACACCATAGATCTTTAAAAAATAAAGAATCACTATTGAGGCATAGAACAGCGCAAAGATTATGGCGGTAAAGAGCACAGAATTTTTCTTGCCTAAAATTACTGCTAAAGTTGTGAAACCAGAATTCCTGTCATATTCCAGGTCTCTGAAATTTCCTACGAACAGCAAGAGAGATATCAGGAGTGAAAATGGAAGAAAGAACAACAAAGAAAATAGATAGAATTTCCCTAGAACTGCAATGGATATGAGCCCATTGGCAGCGAGCGTAGAAAGAAAGACGCCGGCTTCCCCTAGACCCAAATATTTATAACCGAAGGGTGGGCCAGTATATCCGTATCCTAGAAGGAATCCTATGATCGCTATAGCATTCATTAATAATCCATACCTTAAGGAAATCAAAAATATGAGCAGAAAGTAGATTACGGAGAAAATCACAGCCCATTTAATCAGATAGCCTTTTCCAAGATTGTAGTAAAATACTGGATGTCTTCGATACCTAGTATTTGGGGATTCAGTCTTGTCAAACCCTTTCCCATAATCGAATAAATCGTCGAACAGGTTCGTAGCCCCAATTAAGGGAAGTATCGCTATGGAAACAAGTATGAAAGGAATAAAATTTACTCTATGGGATATGTTGATAGAATAAACAAACCCTGGAAGTATATAAACGAAGTAAAGATAGAGAGGTGGAACTTTCCCTCCTCTGGATGTAATATCAGCCAGCCGCTTTATCTCTTCAATCAAGTTCAGGCCCAAAGTTGAAGCTCACTGGATTATAAAAGATTCACCAAATGAAGTTTTGGCTTCACAAATCGGTAAATATCACGAATCAATCCTAGAACATGCCAGAGTTGGAAATCAATGTCACGATGCTCAAGTGCCCGATATGTGACTCCAACCATAATTACAGGGTGAAGGTGGAGTATGCTGAAAATAAAGAGGACGGGAATAAAGATACTGATGCAGTATATTACAATACCTTCATGACAAGGAAGAAGGTGGGAGACAAGGTCTTAGATGTTCAAGTTTTTGAGATTGACGCTTTCTGTCAAAAGAATGGTATACCCTTCAGAATAATAGTAGATCCCCCTCTTCCTCCTCAAACGGTTCCAGTAAAGTTCACCGTGACTGCAGCAACCTGAAAGCGAATTTAAGGCCACATGACGATAATCTTAAGTGCATAAAAGGAAATAGTATTGATGACAGGTTACTTAATAGCCGGGGGATCCGGATTTATTGGAAGTCATCTTTCCAGAAAATTAAAGGAAAAGGGGGAGGAGGTTTGCCTGTTAACGAGAAAATCAAATCCTTCACTCGCCTTCAAGCAGATTGAGTGGAATCCATATAGGAATGAAGAGTTCAGAGCCAAAGAAATTGAAGGGTACGATGTAGTAGTAAATCTTATGGGAGCAGGTATTGATAAGAGGTGGTCGAAAGCATATAAAAATGAAATACAAAATTCTAGGATAGCGACCACGTCTAACTTGGTGAAAGCGATAAACAACGCAGGAGTCAAGCCAAAAATTTTTGTGAGTGCTTCAGCGATAGGTTATTATGGAACGGTTGAAGATGGGAAAGTAAATGAGGGCTCTGACTCTGGTAAAGATTTCCTTGCAGACCTGAGCAGAAAGTGGGAAGGCGCTGCTAGCGAAATTGACAGAGATGTCAAGCTAATAATTCCCAGGTTCGGCGTAATTCTGGGGAAAGATGGAGGAGCTTTCCCTCAACTAAAAAGAGCAGTCGAGTCTGGAATATCCTTTAATCTAATGGGAAGATCTTCGTGGAAATCTTGGGTTCATATAGAGGATGCGGTATCGTCTATCATATTCATGATTGATAAGGGGTTCCATGGAATCTATAATGTTGTTTCCCCAAATGCTGTCAGTATGGAAAACCTGATGAATTCAATCGCGAAAAGAATTGATAGAAAGATCAGGGTCAGACTGGGCCCGCATGCTGCGGCTCTATTACTTGGTGAAGGAAGTGAATATTCAATTTTTGGGGGTCAAAATGTTATTCCATCAAAACTCTTGGAAGTGGGTTTTGATTTTAGGTTCCCGAACCTGGATGATGCTCTGGACGATCTTTTGATGGCAACAAGACAGTAATGCTCCCATTCAGAATATTGCTTTTTAGAGACTATGGAATCTCGAATGGTTTCCCGTGACCGGGATATGCAGTTATTCCGTGCATTTCAAGTATTTTTTTAATGGATATCTCGGCATTTTCTTGATCCAACGTGAACGATTTGTTGAAACTGAATTTTCCATCCTTCTCATAAATGGAATCACCAACGAATATGGCTTTCAGTTCCCCGAAGTAGTAGGAAGTGCTTCCGGGAGTATGCCCTTTCGTGTCAACGGCAATCATTCCCTCTAGATTTAACTCGCTTAGGTTCCTTACAGATGTCACCGGTCTCGCCTTTACCATTCCGGTGAACATCGAGGCAAATCCCCCCTTTGATGGCATCTTTTCTATCCCCTTTGCAATTGGCGCTTCCTTGTCCGGGACATATATTAGTGGATGAAAATTGGATTCGATGTCATAGAGCCCACCTATGTGATCTATATGGCAATGGGTGATCAGTACCATGTCAGGTTTTTCTCTATTCTCTTTGAAATATTCTATGATCTTCTTTGAAGAACTCTTCATTCCTGTATCTATCAGTATGTTCTTATCAGATTTCCTGACAATATAACAATTCGCCATTGTCCCATCAATAAGTTCAATGTTAGTTGAATATTTCATTTAAAACGTAAATTAGTACGGGAATTTAATCATATTCTAAGTGTGTTTCCGTAGTTTTATAGTTTCAGAGTGGATTTGATCTGAACGGGCAAAGAAGTATATCTCAATAACCATATTATTTTGGAAATTACATCCCCATAGACGTCTTGGGGTGTCGACAATTAATAATAAATACTTGAATATGTCTAACGTTTCAGCGAAAGGTGGATAATTTTGCCTATTATGCTTGGAGTTATAAATGAAGTTTCTGAAAATGAGAACAGGGTGGCACTTGTTCCCGAGGATGCAAGGAAACTCAGCACGAAAAACATCAAAGTGATTATTCAATCGGGGGCAGGTAAAAATTCAGGTTTTCCTGACTCGGATTACCTTGCTGCAAACTGTGAAGTCGTCCCTGAAAGAAGCGAAGTGCTCAGAAGGGCAAACATCATTCTTATGCTGGGTAGGCCGGAAAAATCAGATATTCATTTTATAAGAAAGGATGCAGTTTTAATTGGATTGATATATCCTTTGAAGTTTCAGAGCCTAGTGCAAGATTTGGCAGAAGCTGGGATTCAAAGTTATTCCCTTGAACTTCTTCCCAGAACCACTAGGGCTCAATCAATGGACGTTCTCTCGTCTCAAAGTGCTGTTGCAGGGTATAGGGCTGCCATTGAAGGCGCATTTTACTCTCCAAGACTGATGCCAATGCTGACGACTGCGGCTGGAACTGTTAAACCTGCAAACCTGCTGGTAATTGGAGCTGGAGTGGCAGGCTTGATGGCAATAGCAACTGCAAAGAGGCTTGGTGCATCAGTTGTGGCATACGACGTCAGGAAGACTGCAGGAGACGATGTAAGGAGCCTGGGTGCCAAATTTCTTGATACAGGAGTAAACGCTGTAGGAGCTGGCGGCTATGCAAGGGAACTAACAGATGAGGAAAGGAGAAAGGAGAAGGAGGTCCTTGAGGCTTCAATCACAACTTCCGACCTGATAATAACGGCGGCAGGTGTTCCAGGCAAAAAAGCTCCAACGATTATAACAAGAGAGATGATTTCAAAAATGAGACCCGGAGCAGTGATTGTCGACATAATGGCAGAGTACGGGGGGAACTGTGAAGTAACCCAACCTGGACAGATCATAGAAGTTGAATCCGTGAAGATAATCGGACCAATCAACCCACAATCCGAGGCACCGATAAACGCAAGTCAAATGTTTTCTAGAAATGCAGTATCATTCCTTTCAATCCTTCTTGGACCAGATGGAAATTTCGTTGAACCGGAGAAGGATGATCTCCTGATCGCATGCCTGGTGAGCCGAAACGGGAAGATTACCTATAAAATATCGAAGGACGGAGGAGAAAAGAAGTGATCGTGACAGAATGGGCATGGGTATATATATTGATACTTGCGGTCTTTGTGGGTTATGAGGTCATAAGTCACGTACCAGTAATTCTCCATACTCCGCTCATGTCAGGCTCAAATTTTATCCACGGAATAGTCTTGGTTGGAGCGATATTTGCCCTGGGGTTCGCGAGCAATGACTTGGAAAAAATCATAGGATTTGTAGGGGTAGTAATGGCAACTTTGAACGTGGTTGGCGGGTACGTTGTCACTGAAAGGATGCTTGCCATGTTCAAGAAGAGAGGGGTGGAAAAGTGATCGATCTGACCCAACCTATCTACGCCCTGACAATTGCAGCTTTTGTAATCGGCCTAATTAGAATGGGAAATCCCGCTACAGCGAGAAGTGGAATACTGTGGGCTGGCATTGCTATGGCACTTTCTATAGCCATAACATTTTTTGTGCCAGGTCTATCCAATCTAATCCTTATCATTCCTGCAATATTCATAGGAGCAGTCATAGGGTTTGTTGCAGCTAGGAGGGTAGCAATTGTCAACATGCCACAGATGGTCGCAATTTACAATGGAATGGGGGCAGGAGCTGCGTCTTCAATTGCAGCAATTGAGCTTATCAGATTTGGCACTACATCTTTGAATCTTGGAATAGCACTGACTGGGGCAATAATAGGAGACGTTTCCATTGCAGGTAGCATCATTGCATTTCTGAAGCTGCAGGGATGGATAAGGCAGAAACCGATCACTTTTAGGCTTCAGCAGGTGATTAATTTGATTGTCATTACTCTTGGGGTGCTTTTTGGAATAGCATATCTGATTCATAGGAATGTGGTGTTGCCTTATGAGTCAGCTCTTATACCATTCTTTGTTTTCTCTCTTGGTTACGGGTTCATGATGGCTTTGCCTATCGGAGGAGCAGACATGCCTGTTCTCATATCTCTCTATAATGCTATGACTGGAATTGCTGTCGGGCTTGAAGGATTCGCGATTGACAACTACGCAATGGTGGTGGCTGGAATACTTGTAGGTGCGGCCGGTACAATCTTGACACTTGCAATGGCAAGGGCTATGAATAGGTCAGTAGGTGCAATCATAGCAGGTGGATTTGGAAAAATTCAGGAAGAGAATAGAATAGTATCAGGAAACCTGAAACCAATCAGCAGTGAAGACGTGGCAGTTATGCTCGCGTATTCAGGAACGGTGGCATTTGTTCCTGGGTTTGGGATGGCTTCAGCTCAGGCCCAATTCAAGGTCAGAGACCTATCCGATATGCTCATTTCCAGGGGGATCAAAGTGTTCTTTGCCATACATCCAGTCGCTGGAAGGATGCCAGGTCACATGAATGTGCTTCTTGCGGAGGCAGGAGTTTCCTATGACCTTCTTGTGGGGCAGGACGAGGCCAACAGGTCTTTCAAGGATGTCGATGTTGCCCTTGTCATAGGGGCTAACGATGTTGTTAACCCAGCTGCTAGGATTCAAGGTACAGCACTTTATGGGATGCCGATTCTTGATGTTGACAAATCAAAGAACATAATAGTACTGAAAAGGGGCGCAGGTAAGGGGTTTGCAGGAATCGAAAATGATCTCTTCTACATGGACAAAACAAAAATGCTTTACGGAGACGCGCAGGAGTCAATCTCTAAGGTAATCCAGGAACTAAAAAAGCTATAGGAGTCGTAAACTCTTCTTTCAAAAATTAGTAGCTGGCAGGGACTCTTATTGTTCAATCACCAGCATCGACGACATACTCAGGAAATGATCAACATTTCGCTTCAATACCACTCGATCTTTGCCGGTAGAAACGACGGTGTTAAAACGGGAATTTCACTGCCCCTCCATCTATCTGGATATTTGTCCCATTTATATAGGAAGCGTCGGTGGAACAGAGGAAGGAAACAAGGTACCCTATTTCTTCCGGTGTTCCGAATCTCTTCGCTGGAATTCCCTGTTTCAGTGAATCATAAGCCTGATCTATCGTCCAGTTAAATTTCTTCGCATTCTGCCTCGCTATGTTTTCCAGCCTTGGCGTCATGACGTATCCCTGTGAGATGCTGTTGAACGTGATCCCTTTTTGAGCGTATTCCATTGAAAGAACCTTTGAAAGGCTTACTACCGCAGATCGCAGTGAGGATGATATGGCAAAATTTTCCAGTGGTTGTTTGGTTGTCAGAGATGTAACGAAAACAATCCTCCCGTTCCCCTTTTCAATCATTTCCGGGATAGCTCTTCTTGCCATTACAATTGAACTCTTGAATATCATATTAATACTACTGTCCCATTCCTCTTCACTTATATCCAGAAAAGGTGCAACCTTGGGGTCTCCAAAATTTATGACGAGAAAATCTATGCTTCCAGTCTTCTTCTTTACTTCTTCCATGACTCTTTTAACATCGTCAGGTATACTAAGATCCCCGGCGGTGAAATTAACTTCCCTTCCAGTTTCTTTTGATATCTCGTCCACGCTCCTTCTTAATTTTTCTTCATCTCTCGAAAAAATATGGACCTTACATCCCTCAGAAGCGAGAACCTTGGCAATACCCTTTCCAATACCTGAACTCGCTGCCGTTACTAATGCGACCTTTCCAGATAAACCTCTCATATAATTTAGAGAAATAAACTGTATAAAGATTTATCTAACAGAGTGAGAGGGAAACCTTCCCTCATGTAACTACGGAGGGGAATTTTCTCCAGTTTCTATATGCTGAGTATATATAAGGAAATCAGCTTTTATGAGCACCGACTTCAACAAGAAGATCAAATGAGGAATGGGAATTCATGACTAAGCTGCACCTCTAGGAGTACCAATCTTTCAATGCCCCACAACCAAAGATGCTTCTGAGGTCGGCGAGAAAATATATTACCTCGTCTACGATGTCCTACCACTTCTGAGTGATCTAAATGATAGTTGGAATACCCACTGACGATGGATCTATTGTAAGTGAGCACTTCGGTAGAAGCAGATATTTCCTCATTGCTAATCTGGAAGACGGCAAGGTGCTGAGCAAGAAACTTGTTGAAAACCCCCACAACAAAGAATCTGATGATCAGGCCGGCCACGGGAGAGTCCTCAAGATGCTTGTGGACAACAAAGTGAATGAAGTTGTTTGCTTTAATCTGAATCCAAGAATGCAGGACAATCTTAGTAGCCTGAAGATTTCTGTCAGTAAATGCTCAATCCGCTCCAGAATTGACGATATTTTGCACGAGGGGTCAAGAGATTCAAAATAGAGGATGGTCTTAATTTTCGTGACAGTGTTATAGAGATTACCACCCCCCTATGGCCTTCTTTTCCTTCTTAGTTATCCATTAAAATTTAAGGCAGTTTCATTACTTGTAGGAAAAGCAGCGCCATTCCAGTAACTCACTTCCCCTTGAGTCTTGAAACGTATTCCACTATGTCTGAACCGGACAAATCGATCACTTTTTCGAAATTATCCAGCATTGAAATCGACGATTGAAAATTGGATTTTGTCAGTTGCTCAACGTTAACTCCGATCGGTACCGGTATTTCCTTTTGTTCAATTTCTGAGACTATTTCCCCGAAAATTCTGAGGGAGTTAATGATAGACCTTCTGGATGCATCTGATGCATCTCCACTTTCTAAAATGTAGTTCATCGCTTTCTCCGGTAGCTCAACACCAAGAAAATCTAGGAGGTTCAGATCAGCAGTGCTTTTCAGTGGGGCAAAACTCATCAGAATGGGGGAAGGGGAAATACCAGCCAGAGAACACTGCCTGTAATACTCTGACACAAGATTCACTGCTTCCGCACTGTCGAAAAGCATCTGGGTTGTAAAGAATTCTGCTCCAGCAATCGTCTTGAAAAGCATTCGTTTTGCTTCGTCTCTCCTTTCAGGCAATGAAATATTGCCGATCGTTATCTGTTCTTTTGGAAATTGCCTCCATAGCCGCCTGGCTATGATATTTGCCTCAGAGATGCTTGGACCCGGGTATCTGTGGTGTCTTGTATTACCCCCAACGAAAATCATATTGCTGATGCCAAGAGAATGTGTTTCTTTTATCCATTCTACGAACTTTTCATAACTTTCTATGTGAACAACGACCTTGTTAATCACAGCATCTTTATGCAATATATCTGCCGTTCCCCTTGCAAGTGCTCTGGTATAAATGCTGTTGTAACGTGGCTTTCCCTCGTGGTTCTCCTCTACTAACTCTGGGACACTTACTGCATCGAGTCTAGAGAATGCGCTGAGCGCTTTACCAAGCTCCTCTTTCCTTACGCTTAGACTCCTTAGAATCTTCTCATCAACTGTAGGATCTCCCTTCCTGTTGTCTCGGAGAGGAATAGCGGTGAATATCAGAGGCCTTTTCAGAAGTGCACTCCGAAAGGTTCTATTATCGCTCGCCATCTAAAGATAAGATGATTTTTTGTATTTAATTATATGTGGCGATTTCCGCAAAAAGTGGGCTTACTTATGGTAGCTTTACTTTAATTGACGTCAACGACTATTTCCCCCTCTACATAATCTGCAAATGACCCGCCATTTGTACAAATCAGGCAGATATGAGTGCAAAAGACATCCTATCAATATTTTAACTCTTTTCCTGAAGGAGCCAACATAAATCACATCAATTCTCTGTGACGGTTTCAATTAATACAATAATGAATGTAATCAACATTCATCTGTAAAATCGTACAGAAGAAGCTAGACAAAGCACGGACGGAGGAAACTGGATTCATTCAGCGAGTACTGCAGAGCTAGATAAAAGATAAATGAGTGCGGAGGGCCGGATTTGAACCGGCGAACCCCTGCGGGAACAGACCCTAAATCTGTCACCTTTGACCTGGCTCGGCAACCTCCGCGCGACTTGAATATTGGCATTGTATATTTTGATTTCCTTAGTTTATTTCTGAAAGAGACAACAAATTTATACCTTTACTACTGTATAAAAGACAATGCTTGTCTGTCCTGTATGCGAGGAGAGAATTGATGATGAATCGTTCTCATCCCTATCTTCTCATTTCCTTGAAACAGAAAAGAAGAGCGATTCTTCTCACATAATGTGGCTAAACGGCAACATATCGAAATCAAGGGTCTCAGGTACAGAATTATCCAACCTTCTGGAAACCTTTTACGATTATTCAGGTCGTGGCCTCTCAGACTGGATAAGGAGGAAATTTATAATGAAATTCTTTTCCACGAATCCAAACCCTTTTGTCAGGGATATGCAAAACCCGACCAGTTACACTCTTATGGGATATGTAACGGAGCATTATCACTTCCTTAAGCAATGGGTGAAATCATGTGCATTCATTATTGCAAAGTCAGACCACTACGATGTTCAGAAATATGAACTGGATAATATTAAGGAAGAGTATTTTGGCGAAGGGGCATCTCTTCCTCACTTAGAGCTTCTCCTTAGAATGGGCGAGTCGTTAGGCCTTCCCAGAAGAAAGGTGCTGGAATCTGAGCCACTAAGGAAGACTAGGGAAGCAATCGAATTCTGGGACAACCTGAGCAGGAATGGACACTGGCTGGATGCAATGGCGTCCATGCATTCCCTGGAGTTGATTGCTGACAAGAATGTCAAGAATTACGGTGCAGTATATTCCTATTTTGACCCAGCTGTTCTCAAAAGTGATCTTCCGGATGAGGTTAAGCAGTTTCTTAGGGCCGGTTATGAGGCAGACCAGTACCATTCCTCAAATGCACTGAATCTAGTTGAGAAATATGCACGAATCTATAACATGGAGAGGGAAGTTCAGTCCTATTTCCTCAAATCGTCTGATCACTTTTACAGATATCTCGAATCAAGGGTTGAAAGGGGGAAGATGTATGAAGAGGAATTATAGCGGATGTGCACTGTGCGACGCCACGTGGGGGGATTACTGGAGGGAAGTAGAGGGCGAAAGAATGTTTTTCTGCTGTTCTGTCTGCGCTGACGCATTTGAGAATATGGTAAATACTGTTAAGAAGAATACTGGATGGGACAGAATAGATTCAATCTCAATTGAAGGAAATTATTCAAGGGGAAGGGACTGCGTCGCCACCAATGGTAAAGAAAAATTGGAATTTTTCTTCAGGCACGAGGATGGACAGATTACAGAATTCAGGATCAAGAGTCAAGGAACGAGGCCCGTTCCGTAGTCAACCCATAAATCCTCTGAAAATACGCGAAATCCAACCTTGCTGTAAGCCTTTATTGCAGGTCCATTCTCCTTGTTCACGAAGAGGATCGCCCTATGCAGGTTCTTGTAGTGGTCCAGTATAAATGATATTAGCTTCTGTACGTACCCTTTATTCCTGTGGAGTGGGTCGGTAAAGACGGACGAAATAATGAACCAATCCTTCCAGATGGCACCAAGAGTTGCAACGCTTACCAGATTATCATCAACAAAATACCCAAAGACTGTGCTGTAATTTAGGATGTTCCTGAATTCGTCGTGTTCCATGGTATTGAATCTCGTATTCGGCCATTGTGATATGAGTTTAGCGTACTGGGTATGCATATCCTGGGAAAGTAACTTCACGTTTCTGTCGTAAGTTCCTGCGGGCTTCTCATTCACCATACAGTATTCTCTGTAGATGTTAGGCGCATCGCTAAATATATGCAAGTTGTCATCAGCCCTCGTGTGAATTACAGATGAACTTTTGTCTACAAAGCTGATGAGCATTTCTATTGCCTTTGCATCCCCGTAAGTCCATATATCCTTTATTCCACTTGAGTGATAGTAATTAAGCAACACTCCTCTAATCTCATTTTCCTCCTTTGCATAAAGAAAAGAGCTGTTTCCAAGAAGGAAATTGAAGTTGTCAAGGTCGAAAAGAAGGTAAAAATTGTCGTAGTCATTCTTAAGCAGCTTCATCAGCTTCTGCTTTTCGAACCATCCTTCCAGTTTCTTTACTTCCAGTGGCATGTTCCGCTTCATGCACCTAACCAGCCAACATTTAACTATTTTATTGTGATATCAGACCATATATGAATATGCTAAACATAAGCGAAAATGCAATGGTTGCCCTTCAAGAAGTCAAGAACGATCTAAAGGGGAAATTCGACTGGAAGTTCTCAAGCCAAAACCTCAAGAAGGCGACGTTTCATCTTCTAAATGTTAATGGTAAATTACTGAGACCAACGCTCGTATTTGTAGGGGCGGAATCAGTTGGTCTAAACTCAATGAAATACGTAAACCTTGCAATAGCAATTGAGTACCTCCACATCTCCTCCTTGATCCACGACGACATAATCGACAAGGATGACATGAGGAGGGGGTTGCAGACAGTTCACAAGAAATATGGACTAGAGAATGCGATCCTGGCAGGGGATGCATTGATAGCAAAGGCAGTTGCCCTGTCATCCGTTTACGGCGAAAATGTTGTCAAGAAGATTTCTGAAGCAGCATTTCGCATGTGCGATGGAGAATCCATAGATTTCTGTACTCAAAGAAGAAACGTTGAGATGACTATCCATAATTACCTTGAAATTGCAAAGAAGAAGACCGCTTCACTCATATCCACCTCGATAAGTATAGCAGCAGTAAGCGAAAAGATGGGGGATGACGTGATTGCCGGTCTTTCTAAAGCGGGGGAATCGCTGGGTGTTGCTTTCCAAGTTAGAGATGATGTTGTGAATGCAGTTGGTTCTTTTGAACTTGGAAAGAGGCCAGGAAAAGATGACAGCGTATTCAACAGACCGAATATAGTTACGGTTTTTCAGCTGCAGGGGAATAACAGGAGGGAGGCCATAGAGAAGGGAATTGAACTGATGTCTCACAATGTAGAGAATGCTATTGAGGTACTTTCGGCATTTGAGAAAATCAATTACATAAAGAAGATAATAATGACATATTTTGACGAAGAAGAACTAAGAAAATATCTATAGTTCCCCAACATTGACGAGGTATGGAATACGTCGTAGCGATAAGTGGTGCCTCGGGCATCGCCTACGGCATTGACATTCTGAGGAATCTTCCACATAGGAGGGTTCTAATACTCTCCAAGGGTTCGATGGAGGTCGCGAAGTATGAGCTTGGAGATGGGATAAGTGAAAAGAAGATCAGGGACATGGCAGACGAGTGCTACGATGAAGGTGATTTTGGAGCACCAGTAGCATCTGGTTCACATATATTCGACGCTTTCATAATCGCTCCTGCATCAATGAACACCGTAGGAAAGATAGCAAGCGGTATTTCTGACAACCTCATCACAAGGGTAGCCTCAATTGCTCTGAAGGAGAGGAGGGCGCTGATCATCCTATTCAGAGAGATGCCACTCAGTTCAATCCATCTCAGGAACCTGCTAACACTTTCAGAGGCTGGAGCCCATATTCTTCCTGCCTCTCCAGGTTTTTACCACAAACCTTCCAGTCTGCAGGACCTATACAGCTTCGTAACTTCCAGGGTTCTGGACATACTAGGAGTTGATAACAAATTGATAAAAAGATGGGGTGATTGAACCCACATCGATAAAAATTCTTAAAGAGAATAGGCAGGTGTCCTTCGTAGCCTCGTCCTCTTTATTCGTCTGAAATAGCAATGGATAAAATTTATTAACGCTCAATCTTTCTCAACCAATGGTTTCTTCCCACTGCATTATCTGCGGAGCCATCATCGTTTCTGGACTTTACTGCCATAACTGCATGTGGGAGATTAAGAGGATTAGGCTAAATGGTGAACAGGATCTTGAGTCTTGGATTGATGACAGACTGCAACCGACAAGGAAGGCTATGCGTCCTGAGAATTCCACGACACTCGAATCCTTCAGTAGTCTGTGATGTTGTATTTCTCCTTGAACTGTATGAATTTTTCCCTGCTATCGACGCCATATTCCCTTGAAAGCTGTTCCATTAGTGACGAAGTTGAGTTGTCCCATATCTCGCTGATAAGCATCATTCTTCCCTTTTCCACAGAGAAAATTATTTCCTCACCCTTCCTCTTCATTTCCCTTAGGAGCTCGTAATCTTCAGTCATCTATCGTCACACCTCTTTGAATCGTATTCAGGAAAGGAGATGTCGTACCTGTTGTACGAGTAGAGGAACCGGAAGAATATAGCCTCCTTCTCTTTCTCATCCCCCTCTACATTCATGATTCTACCTTTGACCTTTTCCGGCTCAGTGTGTTCAACTAGCGCATCGATTATAATGTTTGCAAGCTGGGAATAGAAACCCTTTCCTTTTGCTGTCTTCTTAAGGAAATGAACTGCCCTTCTAATCTCTCCTCCAGTCATTTCTGTCTCGTAGAGCTGGAAATAGAATTGTTCAAGCATTCAAATGCCTCCTGGGAAGAAACTCATGAGAGCAGGGAACACATTCTGCGCATATGAGAATAAGAGGAAGTAAAGAACACCGAAAAGGACTGTTAGGAAAGCCGAAGTGTAAAGAAGATAGTTATTTTCAACACTCTTCTCGGGACCCTTTCTCCAGAACATATACATTATCACCCTGCCGTAGTAGTAGAAGGATACGACTGAATTAATCACCGAAATTATGACGACAAGATACGCCAGAGAGGTTCCGGTTGAGAGTACGGATAGGAAGAGGAAGTACTTCCCTATGAAACCAAGGGTACCCGGAAAACCTGCGAGGGAGAGAAGAAGAATGGAAAGGGAAACGGCGAATGCAGGATTTCTCTTCCATAGTCCAGAGAAATTGTCAATATCATAATTACCCATACTATCCATAGCAAGGAAGGATCCAGCTTTCATGAGACCGTAAGCTAAAGCATACAGGAAAAGACTGATGATTGCAAGGTTTAGTGCCCCAGTACCTGCAACCAGGAAGACTATAGAGAGATATCCCGCCTGTGCAATCGATGAATAGGCCAGCATTCTTTTGACATTATTTTCGGATATTGCAACTATATTTCCGAACGTCATTGTGAGGATTGCTATAATTGCGAAAATGATCTTAAGGTAGTTGAAGAAGAGTGGCGAGGTAAGGAGAATGTTGAAAAGCACAACCAATGTCATGATCTTTGAACTTGTACTCAAGTAGGAGGAAATTGGGTTCGAAGTGCCGGTGTAAGTATCAATCGCCCATCCGTGCAGTGGAAATACGGCCAGTTTGAACCCGAAACCGAATATCAGCACGCCCATAGCAAGGAAATAGATGCTGTGGAAATATGGGGTCACTCCGAGGAAAAGACTTCCTGTGGAAATGTAATACAGCGAGATTCCAAAGATTATCAGGCCCGTTGAAAATGCTCCTATAATGAAATATTTGACTGCGGCCTCAAGCTCGCTATCAGATTTTCCATAAGCTGCCAGAACGTAAGTCGGAATGGACACTCCTTCAAAGGCCACGAATATGAAAAGAAGGTTGTAAGAGGAAATTGCTAGCAACATGAAACCCAGGGATATCAGGAATATGAAAATCATCAGGCCGGGTTTCCTGCTCATCGGAGATTTGGCAAGACCGACCAGGGAAAGAAATGCAGGTACGAGGATTGCGATGAAGAATAACTTTGAGAAACCAGATAGATAAATGGAGGTTAATGAACCAGATGTGCTCCCTCCTATGATGACGCCCGGAAAATTTTGAACTATTGCCAAGATGAGCGAAATTGCAGCAAACACAGCACCTACAGCTACCAGCAAAAATCTTCTCTCAGTAAGAAGGCTCGTCAGGAGGACCGCGAATCCTCCTATGAAGAGGATGAATACGCTCCAGAGATAATTGTAACTTCCTAGATCGAACATCATGGTTTACCTCCCAGGAATTGGATAACGTGAATGTTAAATATATGGAATATCAGGGCCGGGTAGATGCCAAGGAGCATCACAACCGCGAGAGGCAGTATTGAGACAACGAGCTCCGCCCTTCTAGCCTGTATATTTCCGAGGAACTCATTGTAAGGGCCAAAGATTGTCCTCTGCAATGCAAAAACGTGATAAGATGCCGTCAGCACAACTCCAATCAACACCAGAATAAGGTAGTATTTCAGTACGGCATAGCTCCCGAGGAGTATTGAAATTTCTCCTACAAAGCCGGAGAAGCCAGGGATCGCTACAGATGCAAGGAATGCAGCCAAAATAAAGAAGGAGAGTACCGGTAGCTTCCTTGCAAGTCCTCCGAGGGATGGAATCAGTCTTGTACCTGCTGCATTTTCGAGGGTATCTACAAGTGCGAATATCATCGCTATTATGATTCCATGTGAAATCAGCTGGAACACCGCTCCATAATAAAGGAGCTGAGATGCAAGAGGGTTCGCCCCGTTCAGGTAGAGGAATCCTCCAACAGCGAGAGTTATGAAGGACATGTGACCAATACTCGCATAGCTCATCATCCTCTTCAGGTCCTTCTGGTAGAGGGCAACAAGTGCTGAATAAACCAGGGAGAATATTCCAAGAGCAATGAGTATTATCGGAATTGCCTCTCCGCCGGAAAATGAAGAATTCATGTATATTGGAGAGAATATTAGAAGAAGTCCGAAGGCTCCCATTTTTGACAGCAGGGAAGAGATGAATATCGTGCCTTCCGCTGGCGCCTCTACATACGCATCCGGTAGCCAGGAATGAAGAGGCACAGTCGGAAGCTTTATCAGAAAAGCGAACAAGAACCCAAATAGTACAAATGCCTGATAGGGAAGTGATATGGAACTGATTCCTGAGATGAGTGAGGACATAGAAAAGTTTGAAGCGCCCTCAGCAAAAAACATCGTGAAAATTCCCAGAAGCATGAATACAGAACCAATATGCGTATAAATGAAAAATTTCATCGCGGCGTAATTTTTGTTCTTCCCTCCCCATATTCCAATCACGAAGAACGTTGGAATTAGAACCATTTCCCAGAAGATGTAGAACAAGAGAAAATCTCTGGTGGTAAAGAGACCCACGAGTGAGAAAAAGAGGAATTGGAGCAGTACAAAGAACCCCTTCGAGCTTCCAAACCTCAGCGGTACGAAGATACCTATGAACGAGATCAGGAACAAAAGAACGGAACTTACAAAGTTTAGCTGGAATGAGAGTGTAAGGATGGATAGAGAGCCGTAGTTGAAGTTGCTCATGGTCATGTTGCTGAGCAGGACAAAAATGAGTATGACTGCTGAAAAGGCAATCGTTAGATACCTCGCACCCTTCCCTCCGACTATCATAGATGTGACCATGATAAGAACGAGTGAAAGGAAGAGGTAACTTAGCTGTAGGGTCAGTGTATCACCCCCGCGAGCATGAAGAGTCTAAGAAGCACTAGTGCCAAAATCAGTCCAATTAGGATTATCAATACATATTGCCTGGCAAGGCCAGTCTGTATTTTCTTAACCACCTGTCCTGAATTCTGGAACAGCTTCCCTGACAGGTCCACCAATCCACCCAGCGCCCTTCTCTCGAAAACATCCGTCGCAGCAGATAATCCGAGAACGCCTCTTTCCGCTATCACGTTTGTGTAGAAGACGTCGATGAAGAACTTGTTCTTGACCAGTGAATAGAAGTCCCTTGCACCACTTGCCACCTTCTGGGGTATTGTCGAACTCCTCCCATATGCATAATAAGCGATCCCCATCCCTAGGAGCATTAGAATTACGGGGACTGCATCCATCGCACTGAGCGGTGAACTCTTCCCCCCCAAGAAGGAATAGAACCCTCCTTGGAATACGCCGAAAATCAAGCTGAATGCAGCAAGTAATACGATTGGAACGAGCATCAATAGGCCGGATTCATGAGCGTGTTCTGCCGCATCGCTTCTAGGTTTTCCCATTGCAACCTTAAAAAACATTCTGAACGAATACAAGGCTGTAAGAAATCCGCCGATTGCCAGAAGCGCCCAGGCGAGGATAGAAACCCCATAGCTTGCAGTTATTATGCTATCCTTGCTGAAGAAACCTGCAGTATAGGGGAAGCCCGAAAGTGCAAGTGCACCTATGAACATGGAAGTTACAGTAATAGGCATCCTCCTCCAGAGACCACCCATCTTGTTTACGTCTCTGACGTTTAATATTGCGTGAAGAATTGAGCCCGCAGTGAGGAAGAGCAGAGCTTTGAAGAATGCATGTGCCTCAAGCTGATAGATGGACAATCCGATGCTCGTCGCACCTAGGCCGAGACCAAGGGCCGCAACCATGTACCCAATCTGGCTGATTGTCGAATATGCAAGTATCCTTTTGATATCATTGACCACTATACCAATCAATCCGGAGAGTATTATCGTGAAAAGTCCTATGTACAATACAACTGTGAGAGAAAGAGGCGTGAATATACTGTAAGTCCTCGCAATCAGGTAAACGCCAGCAGTAACCATCGTGGCAGCATGTATGAGTGCTGATACTGTAGTAGGCCCCTCCATTGCGTCAGGTATCCAAACATGAAGCGGAAACTGGGCGCTCTTGCCGATCGCTCCGCCGAATAGGAGGAGGGAAACTATCGTTTTCTCCCACGCGAGATGAATTGTTCCCAGTCCAGTAACCGATAGAGCGGCACCGGATGAGTAGAGGATCGCTGCCCCTATGCCTGCTATGAAAAACACATCTCCAACCCTTGTCACTATGAACGCTTTTTTAGCAGCGGATGCAGCATTCGGTTTGTAGTACCAGAACCCAATCAGAAGGTAGGAACAGAGCCCTACGAGCTCCCAGAAGATAAAAAGCATAAAGATTGATGAAGAAAGGACCAACCCAAGCATTGAAGAAGTAAAGAGAACCATCTCGCCGAAGAATACGTGTCTGTTAGGATCTTCCCTCATGTAGCCAACCGAGAACAGTATTATCAGGAAGCCTACAAACGAGACCATCAGTGTCATTATCATGGACAGATTATCGCCATAGACACCAAGAGGTATGATTGTTGGTAGGTTCGGAAGCCAGTTGAAACTGTACTGGATTATCGTTCCATTGATTGTATAGGTAAAGAATACATACAGCGCTATCAGGAAAGACACGAATATGAGGGCAGTCCCGAGGTACATCGAGTAGTTCTTCTTGATGTACCCTATTCCTATGACGAACGGGAAGCCTACCAAGGGAAGCGCAAAGATCAGGAATGTTAAGATAACTGCTAAATCCATTTTACCACCTCAGCAACTTTAGCACGTCAAGTCCTGCAGATCCCTTTTTCCTGAAAACTGCAACGAATATGGAAATTGCAACCACAGTTTCTGCAGCGGCTATGACAAGGACGAAGAGAGTCATATTTGCTCCCGAAGCATCTCCATAATAGCTGGAGGCACCTATGAGGTTCACAAGACCTGCATTGATCATGATTTCTATGGAAATCAGGGCCTTGATAACAGTCCTAGAGTTCAGGAAGGAGTATATGCCAATAGCAAGGATCGCTATCGATAGGAATTCCACAGCCCCTATGTTCATTGGAGCGGATATTATGCCTGAAATATTCATCTGTCCTCACCCCTTTCACCCAGGTACATTGCACCAAGCATTGCTGCAACGAGAAGGAAAGTCACGATCTCGAAAGGAAGCAGGTATGTCCCAAAAAGCATTGAGGTTATTCCTGGGCTGCCTGGACCACCTGTGTTCACTGGAACGGTGCCGTTAGGGAATACAGAGAATTGCACGAAAGTAATCATTACTAAAAAGAGGAGGATGGAAAAAATTAAGGCAATTTTATTCTTCATCCATATACCTCCTTGACATCATTACTGAAGTTAGGATAAGTGTAATTATTGCACCCGCATAAACAAGTATCTGTACAGCTGATATGAAGAAATTCTCCAAATAAAAGAAGATCGCAGCCACGTCCGCTACAAGGAATGTTAGCCATAACGCAGAATGAAGGAGATTCCTGCTGTATGCGGCAAGGATTGCCGCTGCCAGGGCTATTATCGCCAGTATATAGAAGATGATCATCTTTCGTCTTCCCCCCATAATTCAGCTTCCTTTCTTGAGAGCTGTTCCGGAGTATATCGCGTGTTCTTCCTCTTAAAATGGACCTCCTCCACCTCTGCCTCAAGCGTTATTGCCCCTGTTGGACAGATTTCTTCACAGAGATTGCAGTGAATGCAGGTTGATACATCAACGCTTGGATAAATTTCCCTCTTGTTTGGGTATTTCTTGTCAAATTCCTGTTTCTTTTCGTAGTGGAGATCGACCATTCTTATCGTACCGTTCGGGCATATCTGCTCACATAGAGTGCATCCAATGCATGTATCCAGGTTCAAGAAGACCCTGCCTGTTGTCCTTTCTGGATACTCAAGTTTCTCTTCAGGAACCTGAACTGTTATCTTTGGTTTGAACCCTTCTTTAAATATTGTCCACATGCCCTTAACAATACCGGCTATCCCCTCCAAGGGACCGGGTGTCTTCTGGGAATCGGTCATTTAAAACACCCCTCCGAAATAAAGGGCTATCCCTGCACTAATCAGCAGGTTTATTATGCTTAGAGGAAGTAGATATTTCCATCCAATGTTCAGTAACTGGTCAATCCTGACCCTCCCCAAAGATACCCATGTTAGGAGGAAGATTATGATGAAGACAGCCCCTTTTATCACCAGCCAGACTGTTCCGGGAAAAATCGGCCCCTCCCATCCACCAAGGTAGATCACTGCTACTACGAATGAAGCGAGTGCCATGAAACCGAAGTTTCCCATGTAGAGTATTCCATACCTCATTCCGCTGTATTCAGTGGAGAAACCGCTCACCAATTCACTACCGCTCTCCGGAAGATCGAAAGGAGGAATCGACTGCCTCGCTATCATTGCTAGGAAGAACACGATGAATCCCAGAATTTCAGGGATTATGAAAGGTATCACACGCTGCGCAATCACTATGTCGTTTGCACTGTAGCTGCCAGCCAATATTATTACTGAAATCAGAGATATCAGCATCGGGACCTCGAACCCCATGTCCTGTGCTGCAGATCTCATGGCTCCGTATAGCGAAAATTTGTTGTGAGACGCAAGTCCCCCTATGATTTCGCCGACTGGTGCCACCGTCATGAAGGCTATTAGAAAGAGGATTGTGTAGTTGAAGTTCACTACCATCAGGTTCAATATCGACACATTTCCAAATGGAATTACCACGAATCCAAGGATGACGGGAGTGAAAATTATGTAAGGGGCAACCTTGAATGCAAGTCTGTCTGCGCTTGTAGGCATAAGGTCCTGTTTCTGCAAAAGTTTAAACACGTCTGCGATAAGTTGGAGTGAGCCCCAAGGTCCTATCCTGTTTGGCCCAATCCTATTCTGCACATCCGCCATGTATTTCCTGAAGACGTATACTATGATTATGACTGCAACCATTGCTATTGCGAACACGAGGACGACCTCAACTGCTGCAACTATCAAATATGCTATCCAAAGACCTACTGGGATTCCGTTATAAGAATAAGGAATGAAATTGATGTGTAGAAATTTCAGGATCCCGTATAGGATGCTCATCAAGAAGAAGAATAGATTCATCTATCCACTTCCCCGAAAACAGGATCGATAGAACTGACTGATGCAGTCAGGTCCGCTATCTTGTACCCTTTCAGCATAGTGGGTATGGATGAGAGATTTGCGAAGCTTGGGCTCCTTATTCTCACTCTGTATGGAATCGAGGAACCGTCACCTATCAGGTGAACTCCGAATTCTCCTTTCGGAGATTCAGTAGGAACGTAGGATTCTCCTGTTGCCTTCAATCTTACTAGCATCGGTTTCGAATACTTTTTGTTGTAAAAATCCCCTTGGGGTATTTTCCCCACTACTTGGTTGACGATACTGGCACTTTGCCGCATCTCTTCTATCCTAACGAGGAACCTTGCGTAAACATCTCCCTCTCCCCTTGTGGGAACGTCAAAATTTATCTTATCATAAAACAAGTATGGGTTATCCTTTCTCACGTCCCTTTTCATTCCTGATGCTCTCTGCATTGGTCCCGTGATTCCATAGGATAGCACATCTTCTGCACTCAATTTCCCCACATTCTTCGTCCTCTGCACGTAAATGTAGCTTTTAGCAAAAATGGATTGTATCTCCTCGAGTCTCTTATAGAAATTACCGTACCATTCCTTGATCATTTCTACTGATTTTGGGGTAATGTCTGAATAAACACCACCGACCGCGAAATAATTGTAAAGAAGTCTGCTTCCAGTTATTTCATCGAATATCCTCAGAATTTTTTCCCTCTCACTGAAGCAGTAGAAGAAAGGGGTCAGCATTCCCATGTCCAGGCCATGGGTACCCAACCAGATAAGGTGCGACGCAATCCTGTTTAATTCGACCATCATCATCCTTATCCAGAGGGCCCGTTCCGGTACCTGAACGTCCATCAGCTGCTCTACAGACATTACGTAGCCAAGTTCCATGTTCAAGGCCGCAACGTAGTCCAGCCTGTCCATGTAAATCATTCCCTTCGGGTACCCCCCCATTTCGGAAAGCTTCTCAGCATTCCTGTGAAGATACCCTATAACGGGCTGCGCATCCACTATTATTTCACCGTCAAGCTTTACCTTGATTCTTAGAACACCGTGTGTAGACGGATGCTGGGGGCCGAAGTTAACTTCTACTATCTTGTCTTCCATTTCAGTACCCCTCCGACTTTTCGAACGAAACTCTGTCCTTTCCGTCGTCAGCAAGATTTACATACTGTTTCTTGTCCATTGGATAATCCTTTCTCAGGGGGTGGCCAACCCATCCCTCTGGCAAAAGTATTCTTGTAAGATTCGGATGATTCAGGAACTTTATTCCCAGCAGGTCCCATGCCTCCCTTTCGTGCCAATTCGCGCCTTTCCAGAGAGAAGTCACGGATTCCACCTCCTCATTCGTCTTCGTCTTTACGATCAGCCTTTCGTTCGTTTTAGAGGAAAGAAGATGGTAAAGAACCTCAAGGTGATCTCTGTAATCAACCCCGGTAATCATAAGAAGAGTGTCGAATCCCTGTTCCTTTTTCTCAGTAAGGAAAGCCAGTAAATTCTCCTTCGCAACGTAAACAATCTTTATTCCATTTTTGGTGGAGGATTCACTTTCGACTGGTATCAATGTTTCACCTTCCCTGCCACTATTCTATCCTGAAGGAGTTTCAATGCCTGTATTAGCGCTTCAGGTCTTGGAGGACAACCATAGAGGTAAACGTCTACCGGAACCACCTGGTCCACTCCATCGACTACGGAGTAACCTCTTACATAAGGGCCACCCGCCGAGGCGCAAGCACCCATTGATATGACGAATTTTGGGAAGGCCATCTGATCGTAGAGCCTCCTTATTCTCGGAGCCATTTTCTTTGTTACAGTTCCTGATACTATCATAAGGTCAGAATGTCTAGGTGAATCCCTGAAGACGTCCGACCCGAACCTTGCCCAATCGTAATCTGATCCCATTGTGCTCATCATTTCAATAGCACAGCAAGCAAGTCCGAAAGTGAAGGGCCAGAGTGATTTACCAGTCCCCCATTTCATTGCTTCGTCTATTGACGTAACGAGGATGCTATCAGACATTTGACCACCTCATATATCCTTTCTTTGATGCGTAAAAGAGACCGGTTAGCATTATTGCAATGAACAGAACTACGTCAAGAAATATCCCAATTCCAAGAGCCCTGACCGATCCAGCCCAGGGCAAAAGAAGGATGAAATCAACATCAAAAACAACAAAAGCCATCACGAAGAAATAGTACTGCAGGGGAAGAGGGGATTGGAAGTCACCCACAGGCACCTCCCCACACTCATAATTTTCGTGGGTATATCTTCCGTATCCCTTGGGAGAGAAATGATGTGCCGTTCCAAGGAGAATCGCCACGATTATAGGTACAATTATAACTGCCAGAGCTAAGGCAGTCAATTCAGGGGTCAAGCTCATCTAACCGGTAGCCCATTTTTGAATTTAAGATTTGTCAAATTTGCCACACGCACAAACGAAGGAATCATAGAATTTCAGTAACAGACTTCCTATCCGGTCCCTTTACTGCCCCCTTCTCCTTATGTTTCACGAACATATTTACAGTCGCTAGTTCCTTAAGGAGCTGGATCCCAAGAGCTGGATCAACTCCCTTCGGGCAGACTTCGGAGCATGCCCCTGAAAAATGACATCTCCAGACGCCATGCTTTGAATCAATGACGTTCAATCTCTCATAAAATCCAAGGTCCCTGTTGTCGGATAAGTAACGGTACGCCTGGGCAAGGGCCTGAGGGCCGAGGTATAGCTCGTCCGCCGCGCTTGTTGGACACGCTGAAAGGCATAGGCCACACATTATGCAGTCTGTGAACATTGCATACTGCTCCCTTTGTTCTGGAGTCTGGAGGTATTCTGCTGTTGGTCTATCCTCCTCCCTTATGATGTAGGGCTTGACCTTTTCATGATTCCTGAAGAGTTTAGTAAGGTCGGGAACTAGATCCTTCACTATACCGTAGTTGCCCATCGGATCAAGCTTGATAAGATCTTTATTGAGTTCTAGTACCTGGGTCTGGCATGCAAGCTTCTCCTTACCGTTTACAATCATTCCACAGGAGCCGCAGATCCCCATCCTGCAGGAATATCTGGCAGAAATGGTTGGATCGAGGTGTTCCTTGATGTAAAGGATACCGTCAAGTACTGTCATTCCCCTCTGCACTGGCACCTTGTATTCCATGTATTTTGGAAGATCAGGTTTCTCCGGATCGTATCTCCTGATCCTGAATGTCACTGTTTTCACAACTTCACCAAATCCCTTCAACACCAGGCCTTCCATTTCAGACACCTCCACTGAGCATAAGCACAATTGTCCTCGAACCCCAAATGAAAATTATCAGCGCAATTACAAGCAACGAGTAGGTGATGAACTTCTCTGTTCTCTCCCCCTGGAATTGTTCGGAGAGTATTATCCTGAAACCGTTGAAAATGTGGAAAACGAGAACGGTGAGGAGGAGCTCGAATATTGATCCCCATATCAGGGTACTGTAGACAGCCTTCACCACGGTATAATACAGAGTTCCACCTACAAGAACGTGCGTGTATCCGGTACCTCCATACGAGTAAAGGACCTTGTCGGATGTGGGTGCAAGGAAGCTGATCAGTAGGAAATGGAATGAACCGAAGACCAGGACAAGCAGTCCCGTCATATATTGAAGAAACATTATTTGCGATTCCCTCATGGGAGCCACCCCGTGAAAATGAAAATGATTCCAAATGCGCTGATCACAATCATGAAGATGCCTAGCAGGATCTTCAGAAAGTTGTTCAAGCCCTTCAGCGATTTAGGATTGTAAGGGTATTCAGGTCTGTACGGTTTGGGAAGCATCAACCCGTTTTCCACTATCGTGAGCCTTATACCGTTTAGGGCGTGATAGACAACCGCTAGGAGTACCAAAGAAAGGATCAGCGGCCCAAAATGCACTCCGAACGGATAGTCTAGTGATACCATCACACTGTTCCACGTAACGGGTCCTTTCAATATTTCAGACGTTTCAAAGACGTGAAAGAGAAGATAAATGCCGATTATTATGCCCGTTAGTCTGTGGAGGGCGTACATCCATCTGTCCGTCCCGTATTTGAAGGGATTGAACCACGAGATCCATCCTTTTTTGTTCTCTATAGTCATTCTTTCACCTCAGTACACCCTCGGTTCCGGCTTCCATTTTGTCATTGTAACTGGTACATAACTAATCTTGATCTCGTTTCCTACTTTTTGAGCTATCGTGTGCTTCAGATAGTTATCGTCGTCCCTCTTCGGATAGTCCGTCCTAAAGTGAGAACCCCTGCTCTCCCTTCTTTCAAGTGCACCCTTCATAACTACCTCCGCAAGTTCCACGAGATTTTTCATCTCGAGTGACGCCAGTAGATTCTGATTGTACACATTCCCCTTTTCCTGTATAGTTATCTTTGTGCTTCTTTCTATCAGATCCCTCACAGCCTTAAGTCCCTCAGTGAGTCCTGCCTCGTTCCTGAATACGTAGGCATCTCTGTCCATGATTGCCCAGAGTTCCCTCTTGATCTCGAATGGATCGTTGTCTCCCTTGTCTTTATATGCATCGGAAATGTAGTTCTCTGCAAAATTCCTGTCCCCCTCTGAAAGGTTAACGGAACCAGCGTTTGACATGAGCCACTTTGCAGAATCTTCTCCAGCCAGCTTCCCAAAAACTACGCATTCACTCGTCGAGTTTGCGCCTAATCTGTTTGCTCCATGGATAGATACGCATGCTGCTTCTCCCGCCGCCCATAGCCCTGTGACTCCTGTGAATCCGGTATGAGTAACTGATATGCCTCCCATCGTATAATGAGCTGCTGGTCGTACAGGAAGTGGCGATTCTAGCGGATCTATCCCAACATAGTGATTCCCGATCTCCCTGACCTGGGAAAGTTTTTCTTTTATCTTCTCAGCACCAATGGGAGAGAAGTCTAGGAGAAGAAAATCCAAGCCGTTTGGCCCCTTGAATCCATTTCCATTAAGGATTTCAGTCATCATGCTCCTTGATACTATGTCCCTTGGCGCAAGATCTTTTTTCGTAGGTGCATACTTCTCCATGAATCTTTCTCCTTTTGCGTTTCTGAGTATTCCTCCGTCTCCTCTCACCCCCTCTGTTATCAGTATGCCCGACGGAACCAGTCCTGTTGGGTGGAACTGGACGAACTCCAGGTCCTTAAGCTTCATCCCCCTCCTGAGCGCGATTGCAAGTCCATCCCCAGTTACAAGATGGGAATAGGTGGTATAACCATAGAGCCTACCTAGACCTCCAGTCGCTATGATTCCTGCCCTCGCCTTGAGAATTCTGATTTCGCCTGTCGCTATGTCCAGAGTCAGAACACCACGGAATCTGTTGTTGTCTATAAGGATATCAAATACGAACTGTTCATGCAGCTTCTCGATGTTTTCATATTTCAGCATGGTGTCGTAGAGAGTATGTACTTCGTAGAAACCCGTTCTATCTGACGCAAAAGTTGCCCTAGGATAGGAATGGCCTCCAAATGGGCGTTGCGCTATTCTTCCATCGTCTCTTCTCGCCCACGGGATCCCCCAGTGTTCCAGCTCAAGTATGTCTACAGGACATTGCCTGACAAATAACTCTATTGCGTCCTGGTCTCCAAGGTAGTCAGAGCCCTTCACTGTATCATATGCATGAAGATCGAACGAATCACCCTCGTCTTCGTAAAGGACTGCAGCAGAACCCCCTTCAGCTGAAATCGAATGTGGTCGCATCAATTGATTCTTCGCGACTATTGCTATCCTCAACTTTCCTTTCCCGATTCTGGCAGCCTCAATCGCTGCCCTAAGACCTGCAAGACCGGAACCAACTATGACTAAATCGTAATCCAAGATTTCGACCAAATAGATCTCCATTTGGAAAGTGCATGACTCTATAAATAAATTCTCAGATTCTCTTCTTAATTAAATTAAGTTCAATTAAATCACATTTTTCTGGAGAATGTAACAATTAGAGCCCCTGAAACTGAGCTCACGTTACTAGAATCGAAGAAGCGAACAGGACAAATCCAGCAATAACAAGACCCTCCATTCCAGGTTTACTAAGGTCAATGAATTTGTAGAGCAATCCTGCAAGTTCCATTAACAGTATTCCGAGAAAGAAAAGAGGATATCTGTAACGGCTTGGAAGTATTTTCAACATTTCGTCACGCTCCTAAATGCAACAGCAGGATGTTTGGAATGATACCGGCGATCATCCCCCTGATGAAAAGGTCGACGAAGACGAACATTATCAAACTGCTCCATGCAATTGCTTCGTGATGCGCATTCAACCTCGATTGAAATCTGTACAAGGAATTCTTCCTTCCAAGGTTCGCAGGGCAGTTCACGCAGTCCCTGTATCCTCCGATCAAATGCCTCACGGAATGGCAGGAAAATGTGTAAACCGTGACTGCGACTGCGTTAACGGTGAGGATTATCGTCCCGAGGCTTAAGGTTATGGAACCAGAATATGTAATTGATAGATAGATGTCATAGTAAAAGAATGGAAGAATTGCCCATGCTGTATACATGAAATACCTGTGGATATTCTCAATCCTGAAAAAACCGGTTTCTCCGCTGTACTTCCTATCGCTATTATCAATCCTCAGATCAGAAGGACAACTGTTGGGGTGATAGAAGAGGTGCCTGTGATAATCCTTACGATAGGCGTAGCATGTGAGCCTGAACAGAACGACCAATGGAAGGATCAGTACTGTCGGTGTGTAAAAGGGATCCGTTAGTCCATCGTATACTGGCACTCTGTACTCCAAGATCAGAAACGTTCCAAGTATCGAGATAAGAACAAACGACCAGAATCTCCAGTTTGGTTCAAGGAATTCTGGGGGTATGAGATGCATCACAGAGGAACTGTTGGCAGCCTTCATTTCCTCCCTCCCTTTCCTCTTCTGGAACTTATGAACATAGCAAGAGGATCGTAAGAGAGGTTGACTGCTCTCTCCTTTTCCGGAATGATCGCATTATCAGTGATGCGAATTTCCTCGGGACAAACCTCGGTGCAACACTTCGTAATGTTGCAGTATCCCATACCTGCATTTTCATTCATGAACTTTGATCTGTCGAGTGCATCAAGAGGATGCATGTCGAGGGAAGCAGCCTTCACAACGTGCCTTGGACCAAAGTAGCCTGAGCGATGCTCCTTCACAACGTGACATACGTCCTGGCAGAGGAAACACTCTATACATTTCTTGAATTCTTTGGATCTCTCTATGTCGACCTGGGAAATCTTCCATGGCCTTTCCAAGCCTTCTTTTGGAGAAAATTTCGGAATTTTCTTCAATAGCTCCCAGTTTTCTGAGACATCTGTGACAAGATCCTTTATCAGTGGATATGCTCCCATTGGTGCAACTCTAATCCCTTTCCCCTTCAGTGAATCTATCCTCGTCTTGCACATCAGGGAGGGTCTGTAGTTTATTTCAGCAGAGCAAGAACCACATTTCCCCGCCATGCAATTCCACCTGATCGAGAGTGTGGGGTCTATGTGTCTCTCTATGTACTTCATTGCATCCAAGACAACCATACCCTCTTCCACTGGAACTTCGTAATCAACGAACCTCCCGTCCTCTTCCAATGATGGGTCCCTTCTGAATACGCTAACTTTTACTTTATCCATCAGTATTCCTCCTTCTTAACGAGCTTCCTGAGCTCTTCAGGCATTTCGGGCACGTCCTTCCAGTACAGCCTCATTCCATCCTTTTCCATCTTGAAAATTATATTCTTCCTCATAGACGGATCTTTTTTTGGGTAATCAGTCCTGGCGTGGGCTCCCCTGCTTTCTTTCCTCTCAATCGCCCCCCTGACGATCGCCTCTGCCGCAGTTGTCATGAAGGGTAGTTCCAGGCACTGTAAGAGGCCCTTATTGTATTTCAGTCCTCCTTGAACTCTTGCCTCTTTTGCAGATTCCCTTAAATCCATAATTTTCGTCAGGGCATTCCTGAGTCCGTTCTCGTCCCTCAGTATACCTGCATAGGTGCTCATTGTCTCCTCGAGCTCAGTAGCAAGATCATAGGGGTTCCGCCCCCCGTTCCCGATGAAACTTTTCACCCTGGCCATCTCATTCATGATTTCAGACTCGTCAATCCTCCCAAAATCAACCTTCTTTGCATAGGAGGACGCCCCCTCTCCGCTCCTCTTTCCGAATACAAGTATATCTGCAAGTGAGTTCCCTCCCAACCTGTTCGCGCCGTGCAGCCCGCTTGCAACCTCCCCAGCGGCAAACAGGCCCGGCACGTTCGTAGCAGTCGTTTCAGGGTCGACCCTAATGCCCCCCATCTGATAGTGAACTGTTGGGGCCACCTCCATCTTTTCCTTTGTGATATCAACACCTGCGAAGTCCATGTATTGCTTGTACATGCTTGGCAATTTTCTCTTTATGAAATCAGCTCCCTTATGGGTTATATCGAGGTAAACGCCTCCATGGGGGGTTCCACGGCCAGCCATTATCTCTGCATAATTCGCCCTTGCCACCACATCCCTTGCGTCAAGTTCCATTTTTTTGGGCGAATAGCGTTGCATAAATCTTTCCCCCATTGCATTGAGAAGGATACCCCCTTCTCCCCTTACCCCTTCGGTAACAAGAAGCCCTTTTACCCCGGGGGGGAAAACCATTCCTGTGGGATGGAACTGTATCATCTCCATGTCCATGAGTTCCGCACCCACATCATAGGCCAGACCGAGACCGTCGCCAGTGGATTCCCAGGAATTGGAGGTAACTTTGTATATCCTTCCGCACCCCCCAGTTGCAATTATTACGGCCTTCGCAGTGAACGTGTGAAATTCTCCGGTATTGAGCTTCAATCCTACCACGCCAACGACCCTTTCACCTTCCTTCAGAAGTTTCGTGACGTAGAACTCATCAAAAAATGTTATGTCCCTGTGCAGTAGCTGATCTTCCAGTGTCCTTATGATTTCAAGCCCTGTCCGGTCACCAACGTGGCATAGCCGCCTGTAGCTGTGGGCTCCGAAGGCCCTTTGCATGATTGTACCTTCTGGGGTTCTGTCAAAAAGTGCTCCGTATTCCTCCAGCTCCCTGACCCGGTCTGGTGCCTCTTTTGCGAGTATCTCCGCCATTCTGTAGTTAGAGATGTAGACCCCCTCCTCCATCGTGTCGGAAAAATGTGACTCCCAGCTGTCGCCAGAATCAACATTTTTTAACGCAGCCGCTATCCCTCCTTCCGCCATGACGGTATGCGCTTTCCCCAGAAGAGACTTGGAAAGAACTGTAACGCTAGAACCAGAATCGAATGCGGCGATCGCCGCCCTCATGCCTGCTCCTCCTGCGCCTATGATTAGGACATCCGTTTGATGTGGTATGTATTCTTTTGTCATTTGACTCATCGAATGCAATCTTCGTTTTGTTCAGTTAGAAGGGAAATATAATCTTTAGCGTTATTAAGAATCTTAGCCTTTCTTAGATTTCTTTCAATGTGTAATTTTGGGTCAAAGGGCAGAGAAATCTATCAGATTCTTTCTCCTATCCTTGCTAAGAAGCACTATCCTTGAATCTTCCCTTTCCCCCCCGAAATCGTAATTCAGGTAACCGTTAAGCCTAGAAGAGAACTCCCTTATTTCACCGTGAGACGGCATGTTGTTTATTGTCAATCTGCTCCTTGATCCTCCCACGTGGACATAACCCTTGTTCTCAACGAAATCCGGTTCAGCCTTCTTGTCCAGCTTGTAGTATTCCTCAACATATCCAAGGTTGAAGTCTTTAACCAGTGTATGCCTGATAACTGTCCTAGTCTTAAGTGAGGGAAGTAATTCGAGTGTTCTGTTGAGCCTCTCCCACGCATCCTTGTAAATCGGGTTGAGAATTTCATCAAAGAGTCTCTTATTGGGTGCCGCGACAGTTACATATAGTTGAGTTGGCATTGTTTTCAACTCTTCAAGAGCAGATGGGTTGGTTCCGTTCGTTACGACAAAGGTGGATATCTTTCTCTTCCTTGCCTCTTCAAGGAGATCGCTCAACTTTCCATAAAGCGTAGGTTCCCCTGTGAGTGAAATGGCCATGTGCTTTGGCTGCTGAGCATCGAGCCATTTCTTCATGTTTGTCCTTGAGTCGCCCTTGAAACCAGTGAGCAGCTGCTTCTGGGCCAGTATGGACCCTTCCAGAATGTCAGAAGCTTCGTCTTCTTCAGGAATCTTCGCCCCTTCCCACCCTTGGGCTCTCCAGCAGAACGTGCAGTTCTCAGAGCACCAATCAACGGATGGGGTCATCTGGACGCACCTGTGACTTTCTATACCGTAGAATGTTTGCTTGTAGCAAGGTCTATTGTAATAAAGTGACTGCCTCATCCAGTGACATAGCTTGACAGCTGAATGACTACCCACTATCTTGTACCCCTGTTTCTCGAGTGCCTTCTTCTTCGTTTCATCCATTCAGGTCAACACCTTTTTCCCGACACAATAAAGCCCGTATGATAAAGGAATGATGTCTCAGGTCTCATTCCCACCGTGCTAAGCTTGATCGGAACGTCTATGATCTCATGAACATTAACTAAAAAACCCTTTTTTATTAGGAAACGCGAAAATTGCTCAGCCTGGGAGTATGTTGGAAGTATCGAGGCTACCTTCAGAGTTCCATCAAAATCATTGTTAAGGAATTTCCACGGTTCTGGATTATCTATGAATGCGCATTCAAAATTTTTCACGTCTGCATCCATCCCGTCCTTGTTCAGCACTTCGATCATCTCTTCCATCTCAAACCTCCTAATGTTCTTCCTCATCAGTTTGGAGTATTCCGAGTCAAGTTCGTAGCTCACTACCTTAGTCCTGAACATTAGGGACGCAAGTATTGAAAAACTTCCACTCCCCCCTCCTATCTCAAGCATCTTTGTGCAGAGGGGAAGGTCAATTTCAAAACCTATGTAACTCACGTCTTTTGGCATTACTATCTGAGGGCCTCTTTCGATCGAAGAAAAGACGTCTTCAAGCGTTGATTCCCTCGTTCTGAATATCCTTGAACCAATTTCAACTTCCCTAGAACTGATGGAAAATTTTCCAGTGTCAATGTTTCCCAGTCCAGTTATGTAGAATAAGCCAAGCCTGTTTGAAAAGGAGTAAATTTCCCTCTCATTGTAAAGAGTAATAAGCACAAATAGGCAGAATAAAGAATTTAAAATAGGTTTTCCTCTAGTTTTGTGTCCGTCCAGGAAGAGATTATAGGATATTTGAAGAATAATGATTATGAAAGAAAAATCTGCACAAAGTGCGGGAAAGTATTCTGGACTTTGGAAAAGGGTAGAGAAACGTGCGGAGAGATACCCTGTGATCCATATTCTTTCATAGGTAACCCTCCGACTGCAAGGGTATATTCCCTTGAGGAAATGAGGGAGGAATTTCTCTCATTCTTCGAGAAAATGGGGCACAAGAGGGTGAGGAGATATCCTATAATTGCGAGGTGGAGGGAAGATGTATACCTAGTAAATGCAAGCATTTACGACTTTCAACCTCATGTCACATCAGGAAAGGTGCCCCCTCCTGGAAATCCGTTGGTCGTCTCTCAACCCTGCATAAGGACTGTTGACATCGATAATGTTGGGAAAACAGGGAGACATCTGTCGGTATTTGAAATGGGAGGGGCCAAATCCTTCAATTTTCCAGGGAAGGAGGTATACTGGAAGGACAGGGCAATAGAATTGGCAGTGGAATTCCTTGAACATCTTGGCGTCAAGAGAAAGGAGATAATTTTTAAGGAAAAGCCGTGGGCTGGAGGGGGAAACGGGGGGTCATCTGTTGAAGTCATGGTGCGTGGGCTGGAAGTGGCAACGCTAGTTTTTATGGACATGGTTGAGGACTCTGAGGGGGATGTGGAAATAGATGGTGTCAGATACAGGAAGATGGAAAACAGAATAGTCGATACTGGGTACGGGATAGAAAGATTGACTTGGCTCTCACAGGGAACAGATACGATCTATGAGTCCCTTTATCCCGAGATGGTTAGGGATCTCATGCGGGAGGTCAACCTCGGCAGACCTTCCTTTCTAAGAGAGTTCATAGATGCATCTGCAAGGGAGGACGGGTCCGGGGAGGAGTTTTTAGCCTCTCTTAGTTCAAAAGATAGGTCTGCCATGGACAAATTATCGAATGTATACATCCTTGCCGATCATTCCAGGGCAATAACTTTCCTTCTCTATGACGGATTGGTACCTTCAAACTCAAAAGCGGGATACGTTCTGAGAATGCTCCTCCGAAGGGCTATACTCGCAAAGAATAAACTTGGGGCAAAGATCGATCTGTTGGAATTGATAGATTCACAGAAAGAGAGATTCAAGGACATTCTTGACCTCAGACTGCAGAGTTCAGCAAGGGATATTGTGAAACTGGAGGAGGATAGATTCCAGGAGCTGCTTGGAAAAGGAGACGAGATGATCAAGAAGTATTCAAAAGGAGGAGTAATCAAAGCACAGGATGTCATCACCCTCTTCGAATCAAATGGATTGCCAATTGAATATGTGAGAGAGAGATGCGATGTGCTCGGCATCAAATTCCCTGAAAATCTTCAGAAAACAAAGGGCTTCTCAAATATCCGAAAAGAACAGAAGAGAAAGGATCTCCTACTGAAAAAGGATTATCCGGAGACCAGGAAGTCCTATTATGAAAATGAGAAGATGCTGGAATTTAAGAGCAAGATAATAGGTGTAGAAGACAATTCCATAATACTGGAAGAAACCTTGTTTTATCCTGAAGGGGGAGGTCAACCTTCAGACAAGGGCTTTTTAATCATCTCCGGTAGAAAGGTTGATGTCAATGGGGCAAAAATTGTTGACGGAGTAGTTCTGCACGAGGTTGAAAATACAGACGGTATTATGGTCGGAGAAGAGGTATATGGAAAAGTTTACGATGACAGGAGGGTAAGGCTCATGCAAAATCACACCGCAACTCACATTTTACTATCATCCATAAGGGACATTCTAGGGCAGCATATATGGCAGGCGGGAGCGCAGAAGGACGAAAGGGTAAGCAGATTGGACGTTACGCATTACAAGGAAGTTGGAACTGAGGAAGTTTTGAAGATCGAGGAGAGAGCAAACGAAATTGTGAGGATGAATCTTCCCCTACATAAGCAGTTTGTCGACCGTAATGATGCGGAGAGTTATTTCGGTTTCACTCTTTACCAAGGGGGAATTCCAGATGGAAACAAGCTAAGGTTGGTTGAGATTCCGGGAATAGACGCCGAGGGGTGCGGGGGTACCCATGTCGACTTCACGGGTGAGGTTGGGTATATCAGGATTGTGAAAGTCGAAAGGATTCAGGATGGAATCATCAGGTTCAACTTTGCTGCCGGAAAATCAGCGGTAGAATTTTCAAATTCTCAGGGAACGCAGCTGAATGAAATAAGGGAAAAGTTGGGCGAAGACCCGATAAGGGCATTCGAATCTTTAAACAACAGCATTGAAGAAACAAAGAGGGCAATAGAAGCTGGCATTGAATCATCATCACTTAAGCTTGGAAAAAGGGAACTGAAGATAATAAAGGTCAAAGAGAGGATAGCAGAAAGCGTATCGAAAAGTCTCAACCATTCCCTTGGAATAGTGATTTCTGACGAAGCGATAAGAGTGGTATCATCCATTCCAGACATTTCGTCCATTGAGCTAATGAGGGCATTGGAGAAGAAGGGACTCGTGAAGGGGGGAGGCAATTCCAGATTCTCGCAGGGAAAAGTATTAAAGGAGAATCTAAGTCTAAAAGAAGTTGAAGAGGCGATAGCAAATCACAGCAGATGATATCGCAACAATCCGTGCTGAAATTAGAAAATATTTTACCGTTACGGGAGAAACAAGATTGCAGGACGGAGTCTACGAATTCCACACAATCGTTGGTCCGAACCTGGAATCCGACTTCAGGAAACTAGTGATAGATTTAAAGAACATCGGGTACATACCTGTCATTGGAAAGGGGAAAGAATCAGGTTCTGATTACATAATTTCTGTTATCAAAAGACGTAAATCGAAGACGTTTGGCGTCTGGATAAATATAGTGCTTCTTGTTGCAACTCTTATCTCCACGATTTACGTGGGTGAGGGCCTCTATGCAGGCTACTTCGACATAACAAAGTTTTCGTGGGACCTTTACTTTTACGGCTTCCTATACTTCTCCCTCCCCCTACTTGTGATCCTCGGATCTCATGAATTCGGTCACTATTTCATGGCGAGGAGAAGCGGTGTCTCTGCGTCACTCCCTTTTTTTATGCCCGCGCCCTTCACGCTCCTTGGAACGCTGGGTGCTTTCATTTCCCTGCGCGATCCACTTCCAGACAGGAAGACCCTGATCAAGATTGGGGCTGCAGGTCCGCTGGTAGGCTTCGGTATGAGCATAGTGGTTGGGATAATAGGAGCTTACTTGGGAACAATCCAGAAACCGGTAAATGTGACGAGTTCTCAAATTTCCTACCTCATCTCCCTCCCCCTGATCTATTACATCCTTCCGGGTATCCAGACCCTTAACGTTCATCCTGTCGCATTTGCTGCATGGGTTGGATTTCTCGTAACTGCGATAAATCTTTTCCCCATAGGCCAACTAGATGGGGGGCATGTTGCGAGAGGACTGCTTGGAAAGAATGCAAGATACTTCAGTTATGCATTTATTATCATACTGATTGTTTTAGGGATATACTACGTTTCTTGGATTTTGTTTGCGATACTCATCATAATACTTGGTCTTAATCATCCTCCCCCCCTGAACGACATCTCGAAACCCGGAAGGAAGGAAATTATGGTTGGAATAATTGCAATTGCCCTAGTAGCAATCTGTTTCTCTCCTGTCCCGTTCGCAGAGCATGTTGCCCCAAACAATGCTTCTGTTGACTTATCCGAAGGAAATAATTTCGCGCTTTTTGGGAACCCATACTTCGGCTCAGATAATATGGTTCTTCAGATCAATAACTCGAACAATTATGTAGTCAATCTCACTGTGGCAGTGAAGGTACCGCGAGGATTGTCCTCTACCCCTTCTTTCAACGAAAGTATGTCTCCGATGGAGAAGAAGAGCTATGATGTGAGCGTCATACCATCTAATAACTCATCCCTCGGCACTTATAATTTTACGGTTAGGGTCACGATATCCTCCAAGGTGTGGAATTTTGCGAGGAACATCACAGTAGTTTCGCTTGACACAAATCTAACTGCTAACAACCAAAACCCGTATTATGATAACAGCACGGTGATGAATTTAACCATCGGCAACCATGGACACTCTGCGCTTCTTGAGGTATATAGATTCAACGTTTCCTCCATTTTCTACATCAACGGTACAACAGGGACCACAGGCACCCATTCGTTCGTGGAGGTGCCTTCAAACAGCTCAGTCAATATAACTGCACTCTTCTATACCTCTTCCATGCCAGCCGGGATCATTTTTGTCGATAGAAACACCCACTGGGGTGCACTCGCAATATTTTACATCCCGACGACATCGATGTATTATAAACTGATAATCTAGAGAGATACCCCGGAACTTCTTGACCACAAATTGGCAGTTTCATTATGGTAGTGGAAGATCAGATGTGGATGTAAGCTACCTAACCTCTATATAAGAAGTGTTATTCCAGTTTGATGAATGGATACGATATTATCGTTGCTGGTGCTGGCATCTCCGGTGCGACGGCTGCGGCAATGGCAGGAAAAATGGGAAAGAACGTTCTCCTGCTTGACAGAAACTCTGCCGACGAACCGGGAAAGAAAACTGTATGGGGTTGGGTTTGCGGCGATGCAGTGGCCAGATCTCACATCTCATATGTTCAAAAGAATCTGGGCAATACGTTTAGCGATTCTTCTCTTGGTCTTAAGGTGGACGGTGTCATGGCTCTCTCTCCAGATCTGGGTTATAAGCTTCCATTTGAGGGTGAGGGATACAGCTTGGAGAGGCCACTCTTTGCCGCTGAGCTGTACAATCTAGCAATGAAGAATGGGGCGGAATTTAAAGGGAGATTCAACGTGGAGGGGCCAATAATTGAAGACAACAAGGTCACGGGCGTCTACGGAAAGAATGAGAAGGGGGAGGAGGAGAAGATCCATGGAGAAGTTGTGATAGATGCGCTAGGCATTGCATCCCTTCTAAGGAGAAAGTTACCTGAAAATCCGTACATAGACAGGGAGATTGATTATGAAGACCTGGAACTGACTGGAAGGTTCATCTATAAGACGGATGGTTCCTTCAAGGATCTCAAGTACTACGACTCCAAGAACGCGCTTATTCACCTGAATCAAGAGATGGCTCCGGGAGGATACGGATGGGTATTTCCAAAGACTGAGGGAAGGGTAAACGTGGGTCTCGGAGTGCAGCACAGGAGCCTCGAGCTACGAAACAGGAAGTTTGGGGCGAATGATACCCTGAAATCATTGATTGAAAAGTATGTCAAGTGGAATCCCCTGTTCAAAGAATATCAAATTGATAATGGACACAAGAACGGTGAAGGATACTGGAGCGTGAGCGTCAGAAGGCAAATGGAAGGAATGGTATTCCCAGGCTACATAGGGGCTGGAGACTCAATGGCATCTGCTAATCCACTGAGTGCAGGTGGGATAGGCCCAGGACTCATCGGTGGCATCCTTGCGGGAAAGGCTGCCGCAATAGCTGTAGAGTCAAAGGATACCAGTCTTGAAAATCTGTGGGGTTACAATGTAGATTACGTCAAACAGTACGGGAAAAGCATGGCCGGAATGGAAATTTTCAGAATTTTTCTGCAATCAATGAACAATCAAGATATAGATTACGGAATGAAAAGCTTCATAACGTATGAAGAAGCAGTGGAGATCACTTACGGGCGAATTCCAGAATTGTCCCTGACGAAGAAGATAGGTAAGCTCGTCAAGGGAGTAGGGGCACTCAGGTCTTTTAAAGATCTTGTCTGGACAACACAGAAAATGAAGGAACTCAACGGGATCTATGAAAATTATCCGCATTCTCCTAAAGAGTTCCCAGAGTTCAAGAAAAAAGTAGTTTCAATAGTGAATGAGGCGAAGAGGAGAATGCCTCCATCCCCGGTGTGAATTTTCGGGAAAACCTTTCTTAAATCATAGGCTCCTAGAGCAGGATAATGAAGATCAAGTAAGACAGTATTGAGCCGGTAATCACTCCGGCATTTAGAAATGGAAGCCCGGGAGCTGGCTTTTTCACATTGCCCAGTACTAGGAATGCCATCCCCGTTATTCCCCCTATGAGAGGAAGCAGAAAAAATGGCAGGAAGTGCCCAACCTTCATGCCGTATACGGAGGATGCAACTACCATTATTCCTGGAAACGCAACATCTCCAAATCCCAGAGCCATTGCATTGTGGCCGGCGATGCCGTCGTCTGTCATCTCAATCTTTCCCAACTTCTTGGAGAAATCCGATGGGAAGACGAACAACATCGGAAGGTCCCTTTCAAGTGCAATTCTTGCGAGTCCAATCATGTGTTTTGTCTTGTAGACAGAAATGTAATCATACGCGGCAAAAATTGCAAGAAAGATCGCTGCTGCCCATATTCCGAGCAATATTCCGAGTATGAAAGCCATGCCTGAGCAGAGAAAAAAACCTGCAATATTGACCACGTACCACCTATTCACAAAAATAAGTGCAAGCACCATCGCAATGGGCGCAGCTATTATCATCGCGTAATATTCAGCATACGTGTAGGCAATAACAAGGCCAAGATAGTTCCAGACGTAAAAGACCACAAGGCCTATGGAAGCAACGAAAAGCCATTTCAAAAAGTTCAGTTTAAACCTCTTGGCAAAGTAGATAACTAGCAGAGAAAACACAATTGCAGCCACCAGGTAATAGACCACGTAGGCAATTCCTGTAGTGGTAGTCTGTGCTGTGAGCGTAGGCTGTACAGCTAGCGCAATTCCTGCCAGATAGACTGCAAAAACCGAGGATGCTATGAACAAGGCCAGACTAGTAAGCTGTGCAGTTGGAAATATAAGTTTATACGGCATCTATCAATCATTTCTCCCTGCTTTTACTCATATCATGATGTTGGTAATATATGCTTTACCTCTCCTCTCGCCCAAACCTGGTTTCCAATTACTTCTATAAGGCAAGGCCCATAGAGGCTTTCCAATAACTCCAGTATTTCAACGGACCTGGTCACAATGAGATTTATTCATGCAGTGGCCATTGAACGGTACGGCAGGCATCCTTGATGAATCATTCATGGAGAAATAGAGACAAATCTTCGTGAACGATCCGCTGAAGTTCATGAAGGATGCGATAGACTGGAATGCATTACAATCTTTACTGAAGCACAATTATTGCAACGATACTGAAGAGGGAGGAAGATCTAACACTCTGAAAAACTATTAATCTCCCAGCCGGCTTTTGAGCAGTGGAATACAAGTGGACGGTCCTCTCAAATACCACTCTCGGAACATTAATGTCTTCCCTCGATTCTAACATAGTCCTGATTTCTCTTCCCACGATTGCGAGAGAACTGTCAGGCACTACCCTCCTAGACCTTCTCTGGATTCTGATGGGTTACACCCTCATTACCGCAGCTGTACTGGTCAACTTTGGGAGGCTGTCCGACATGTTTGGAAGGGTGAGGCTATATACATATGGATTTGCTATTTTTACCGCAGGATCTGCTCTGTGTAGTTTATCCCAAAATGGCCCAGAACTCATTGGTTTCAGACTTATTCAGGGGGTGGGAGCTGCATTCCTCTTCTCAAACAGCGGAGCGATCATAACTGATGCCTTCCCGGAAAACGAAAGGGGTATGGCACTTGGAATCAACCAGGTCTCGATTGTTGCAGGATCTGTCTCCGGACTTGTCCTGGGGGGATTGCTGACTTATTCACTTGGTTGGAGGTCAATTTTCTACGTTAATATACCGATAGGAATAGCTGCTACCATTTGGGCTCACCATAACCTGAAAGAGCTTGCGACAATTAAGGAGAGTCAGAAACTTGACCTTGCTGGTAATGTTTCATTCGCGGCCGGCATTGGATTGATTTTGACAGGTATCACGTTTTATGCAACGGGAACGGAGCATCTGAGTACCGTTATTGGAATGCTAATTGCAGGATTTATTGTTCTCCTTGTTTTTATATATTTTGAACTGAGGATAGACAATCCAATGTTCGACCTTAAGCTCTTCAAAATAAGACTGTTCGCTGCTGGTAATTTCGCCATTTTCCTGAATTCTCTAGCGAGAGGGGCTGTGACATTCGTGCTGGTATTCTATCTTCAGGGGCCCACCATGAGACTGACACCACTCGCTGCCGGGCTTTTTCTGGTCCCAACTTCAGTCTCCCTTTCCTTCTTCGGCCCTGTAAGTGGCTGGTTTTCAGATAAATATGGTGCGAGGGTAATAGCCACTCTGGGGCTGACTGTGTCAGCGGCTGGATTTATGATGCTCACTAGGTTAGGCCCCACAACCACGTTCCGGGATCTCCTGATTCCCCTGATATTGATAGGGAGCGGAATGGGAATTTTTGCTTCTCCAAACAGAGCCTCCATCATGAATTCATGTCCACCCCCTGAGAGGGGAATAGCGTCGGGCATGAGCTCAACTCTCGTAAACGTAGGAAACATATCAAGCTTGGGAATGGCATTCTATGTGATGTCACTTTCCGTTCCTGTGGCAAGTCTTGCTGGAATATTTCTCGGAACATCAAATGGAGGGGCAACTGGCCCATGGATTAACTCATTCATAGATTCAATTCATTACCTTTTCTACATATCTACTGCCATTCTTCTTGCTGCAGTTATTCCATCTCTGCTCAGGGGAAAGAAAAAGGAATGGACTGGCACAAATTTGAATGAGCAAAAGACCTAACACTGACAAATAGGGTCATTAGAGTGTATAGAGATGATTGAACTCTTAAAAAATTCATCAAATTTTCCGTTCAGGAAAGTTATGCTAAAATCTACACGTCGTCCAAATACCTATTGCTAAAGAAAGAATAAAATCTTCATTCCACACCGAACCTCTAATTCGGAAGGGCGATCAAATGAAGCATTGTTTCTTGTTTGAAATTTAAATTTAACCTTACCGAAAATGTTTAAAACTCTAATCAACTTTCACTCAATGCATCCTGAGTACGCTAAGATCAAGCTTCCAACGGAAGGGTCTTTTTTCGAGACCAAGAAGGAAGTCAAAGGATTGAATCTACACACTGTCTGTGAGGAGGCTAGGTGCCCTAATAGGGGAGAGTGCTGGACAGACGGCACTGCTACATTCATGGTCCTTGGGAAGAACTGCTCAAGGAATTGCGGTTTCTGTTCAGTCACTCATGGCTTCGTGCAACCACTAGATCCACTGGAACCTGCGAATGTCGCAACTGCTGCAAGGGAAATGGGACTCAAATACGTCGTAATAACATCGGTGGATAGGGACGATCTCCCGGACCAGGGGGCATCCCACTTTGCGAGAGTGATAAGAGAGGTGAAGAGAACTGGGGCAAACGTTGAAGTCCTTATACCCGATTTTAGGGGAGATAAGGGCTGTCTGGACATCATATTAGAAGAGAAGCCTGTTGTAGTTGCACATAACGTTGAAACAGTCAGAAGACTTTCCCCGAAGGTAAGAGATCATCGTGCTAATTACGACCAGTCGCTTGAAGTTCTGAAATATGCGTCATCCAGAGGTTTCGTGACAAAGTCATCAATCATGTTGGGACTCGGAGAGACAGACGATGAGGTAGTACAAACGATGAAAGACCTTAGAGGGGTAAATGTGAATATCCTTACGATAGGGCAGTATTTGAGACCCTCAAAGCAGCAACTCCCAGTTGTTGAATATAGCGGGCTTGGGAGATTTCAAAAGCTGAAGGAAATAGGTTATGAACTCGGGTTCCAGTTCGTAGCCTCTGGCCCTCTTGTCAGGACATCGTACAAAGCTGCAGAGGCGTGGGCTATGAGGAGGCAATAAGAAATGGCCGTTGTGGGTAATCTTTCCAACGAACAGATCATTTCAGCTTACAAGACTGCAATCAGGGCAAGAACTCTTGACTTGAAGATCACGAGTTCGCAGAGGCAGGGGATAATAGGGTTCCACGTCCCGAATGAAGGTCAGGAAATGATACAGATTGCCATAGGAATGCTTGCAGAAAAAGATGATCTTATCTTTAACTACTACCGTGATTTAGCCCTTCTCCTGCAAAGGGGCGTCCCGGTTTCTCTAATATTCGATCAGCTGCTCGGTAACGGCAATGACCTCCAGAAGGGGAGACAGATGCCGGATCATTTCTCATTCAGAGAATTCAATTTTTCAACTGTTCAAAGCCCTGTGGGAGCACATCTTCCTCTTGCTGTAGGGGCTGCGTATTCAATGAAATACAACAAGAAGAAGGGAATAACTATAGCAACGTTTGGTGATGGGGCAACCTCAACTTCTGATTTCCACGCCGCTCTAAATCTGGCGTCGGTTTTCAATCTTAGTGTTCTATTCGTATGTGAGAATAATGGATGGGCAATTTCTCTCCCTGTCAGCAAGCAAACGAAGGCAGAAATTTTCAACAAGGCTGCAGCCTACGGCATGCCGGGGAAAAGGGTTGACGGTAACGATCTTATTTCTTCACTGGCAGGGTTAGAAGAAGCCTTCAGTTATGTCAGGTCCGGAAAGGGGCCGTACCTAGTTGAGGCTACTACCTACAGGATTGGCCCTCACTCTACCTCAGATGACCCGAAAAAATACAGGATAGATGAAATAACGGATGGAAGCGATGAAGACCCCATCAAAAGACTTGAGAACCTTATGTTGAAGATGGGCGTGATTGATCATAATTTCATTCAATCAACTAAAGCCCAGGCGAAAGAGGAGATGGACAAGACTCTGGAAGAGAGAGAGAATGTATCTCCCGTACCGCCAGAAAGTATCTTTGAAGATGTTTATGAAAGACCTTACTGGATGCAGGAGGAAGAGAGGAGGGATCTATACGACTCAGATTAATATCGTCCAATCACTGAATAAAACACTGGATATGCTCATGGCAGACGACGAGAGGGTGGTTCTTCTAGGGGAGGACATAGGGAGAGATGGGGGTGTTTTCAGGGTAACCGATAATCTCCTCAATAAATACGGGGAGGAAAGGGTCATCGATACACCTTTGAGCGAGCTAGGCATAGTCGGAATGGCCACGGGAATGGGAATGCATGGACTGAAACCAATCGCAGAAATTCAGTTTCAGGATTTCATTTTTCCTGCATTCGACCAGATCGTGAACAACATGTCAAAGATCAGGTATAGGACTGGTGGAAGGTTTTCTGTTCCCGTTATCATAAGGACGCCTTACGGCGGAGGAGTCAAGGGAGGGCTTTATCATTCCCAGAGCGGAGAGTCCTATTTTGCTCATACTGCCGGGCTGACGGTCGTTACACCCTCGAATGCGTACGACGCAAGAGGGCTTCTGGTCTCAGCCTACAAGAAGAATGATCCTGTTATTTTCATGGAACCAAAAAGACTCTACAGGGCAGTGAAATCAGAGGTACCAGACAGCCTATTTGAGGTAGAGATAGGGAAGGCGGCAAAGTTGAAAGAGGGGGACGACGTCTCGATTATAACGTACGGGAGCACTGTTCCGACTGTTTTGAATGCTGTCGAGAAGAATGGTGTAAACGCAGATGTTTTGGACCTCAGGACACTTCTCCCGCTGGACGTTTCCGCTATAGTTCAAACCGCAAAGAAGACAGGAAGAGTCGTCATTGTCCACGAAGCTCCAAAAACTCTTGGGATTGGGGCAGAGATTTCTGCACTAATTGCTGAGAGAGCGATAGATTCGCTCCTATCCCCAATATTCAGGGTCACCGGATACGACATCCCATTCCCTTATTCTCACGAAGAACTCTATTTGCCAGATGAGAGGAGAATCATGAGGGCGGTCAAGAAGGCGCTGTCTTACTGAGGTGGATGATATGTCTACTTTTAAACTACCGGATATAGGGGAAGGGGTGCAGGAAGGAGAGATCGTCAAGTGGAACGTAAAGCAGGGGGATCTGGTCCATAAAGACGACATTATAGTCGAGGTGATGACGGACAAGGTCACTGTTCAGATACCATCGCCATTCGAAGGAGAAGTTACCAAGCTCTACTACAGGGAGGGAGAGATAGCAAAGGTTGGCACTCCTCTTCTCGACATTGGAGGAACCAGCCCCACTGCTGAGCCAGAAAGATCGACTATCGGGGAAGAGGTAGCGAAATCAACTGTGAAAGCGGAAGGCGAACAGAGAACCACAGCCATTGCCCCTCCCGCAGTTAGGAAGTTAGCGAAGGAAAAAGGAGTTGATCTTGCATCAGTAAGCGGAACAGGGCCTAACGGAAGAATCACGCTCAAGGACATAGAGAACTTCGTCGCCTCAAACAAAGAAAGGGAGCGACTGCCTGAGGTCGTAACAGGAGGAAAGAGGGTAATTGAACTCAAGGGGCTCAGAAGACTAATTTCTGACAAGATGACAAAGTCAAAACACAACATACCCCACTACTCTGTGGCTGAAGAAATTCAGATGCGAGAACTGATCGATCTCAAGGAAAGAATAAAGGCGCAGGGAGTAAACATAAGTTACACTCCGTTCTTCGTGAAAGCCTGCGTCGCATCGTTGAAGGAGTTTCCTTACCTAAACGCTCGGTCCCTTGAAGATGGAACTTTTGAAATTCTCGATTACTATAATATCGGAATTGCTGTCGATACTCTTGAAGGACTGACTGTTGCCGTTGTAAAGCAGGCGGACCGGAAGTCCCTTGCCGACCTTTCTGTAGAGATTGAGGACCTCGCGAAGAGGGCGAGGGAGGGCAAACTTAAACTTGACGAAGTGAAAGATTCTACTTTCACAGTTACAAACGTAGGGAGCATTGGTGGCATCTTCTCTACCCCAATAATCAACTACCCTGAAGTTGCAATCCTCGGCGTGCATAGAATAATTGATGGTCCTTCCGGGAAGACGATGTACATAACGCTTTCGGCTGATCACCGCCTTGTGGACGGTGCGATGGCCGCTCGCTTCATAACTAAGGTCAAAAGATATTTAGAAGCGCCCGCTTTAATGCTGGTGTAAAAATGGAATACGATGCCATAATTCTCGGCGGTGGACCAGCAGGATATTCTGCGGCAATTAGGCTTGGCCAGAATGGGAAGAAAGCGTTGATGATTGAAGCAGACAAAGTTGGTGGAGAGTGTCTCAATTATGGATGCATTCCTAGCAAGGCTATAATCGAAATGGCCGATGCTATGATGTATCTCAAAGAGATGCCGGGAGTTACTTATTCCGCCGCAATTGACATGAAGAAATGGCAGGAATGGAAATGGGGGATGATAAACAAGCTCACTTCTGGTGTGGAGAAACTTGTAACTGCGTATGGTGGAGAAGTTATAAAGGGCAAGGGAGAGATTGAAAGCAATTCTTCCATAAGAGTAAATAACGAAACATTCAGTGCAAGGAATTTGGTTATTGCAACCGGGTCCTCTCCTGTTAGAATAAAGGGAATTGAAGAAGTCCTATACAATAAGGAAATATTAGACATTGACCATATTCCAAAGTCTCTCATAATAATAGGAGGAGGGTACATTGGGGTTGAACTTGGTACAGCTTTTGCGAAACTTGGAAGCGAGGTCACAATCGTGGAAATGATGCCAAACATACTCCCCGGGACGGACGCTGATCTAACCAGGTACGTTGAGAGAAGAATGACTACTCTCGGAATAAAAATATATGTTGGTGCAAAGGTTGAGAGTGTTTCGAAGGGAAATGGATTCCGCGTCTCCTTGACTAATGGAAATGTACTTTCATCTGAACTTGTCGTTATGACCGTAGGGCGGCAGCCAAACACTCAAGGGTTTGGCCTCGAAAAGATAAATCCACAGATGGATGGCAGATTCATAAAGACGGACAGGAGGAAGATGACAAGCGTGGACAACGTTTATGCGATAGGAGACGTGAGTGGACAACCGATGCTGGCCCACAAGGCATTCTACGATGCAGGTATTGCTGCCGATAACATTTCGGGCAAGAAGGCCGAGGTGGATTACAAGGCGATGCCCTTCGTCATCTACTCCGACCCGGAAATCGCAATAACGGGAGAGAAATCGGAGAAATTTGCCAGTGTACCGGTGGCAACAAATGGAAGAGCAGTTGGTATGAACTACAATCAAGGTGTATTCAGGGTCTATGTTGATAATGATTATGTGGTAAAAGGTGGAGCATTTGTTGCACCTAGGGCCTCTGAGCTCATAAGCGAGGTATCATTTGCAGTGGAAGCTGGACTGACGTCAAAGGACCTCGGGTTGACCATACACCCACACCCTACACTTTCTGAGGGTGTAAAAGAGGCTGCTGAAGCTACCTATGGAAAATCGTTACATTACAAATCCAGCCATTGATCTTGGCACCGTTGACTACGCTGATTCTCTAGCACTCCAGCGAGAACTGGTTGTAAGGGTAAGGAGGGGGCAGATTGGAGATGTGCTTCTTTTCATAGATCATCCACCAGTGTTCACAGTGGGAAGGGGGAAGAAGCCTGAGAACTACAGGGGTGTCGAAGTTGTGGAGACTGAGAGGGGTGGGGATGTCACATATCATGGCCCGGGTCAGCTGGTTATTTACCCAATCATTGACCTAGAAAGGAACGGGATTTTCGACGTGAGAAAATTTGTGAAACTTCTAGAAAGTATTGTCATAACTTCCATCTCTAAGTTTGGCTATTCTGGCAGTGTGGGAGAGGAGCCAGGGATCTGGGTTGAAGGGAAGAAAGTATCTTCCATAGGACTTGCAATTAATAACAAGATTTCATTTCACGGAATCTCCATAAACATTTCAAGGGAGGTCCTATCTGGATTCTCCAGGATAAATCCCTGTGGCCTGGATCCAGGAACGATAGGGTTCATCGAAGTGAAGAGAGAGGATATGAAGAGAGAAGTAAAGAAGAATTTTGACATTTCACTTCATCCATTTGAGGAAACAGGAAGAGATTTTCTTTTAGGCCTTTCTGATTGATTATTTTGAGGTTTGTAAGGAGTTGTTCTTTGCACATGGGTATATCGCCTCTTTGCCAATAAATTTCAATAGCATTCCTGCAATTTGGGATGGTGATAGCGAACTCGAGCATCATCCTGAAAGATGGAACGTTGGTCGTAGTAAAGGAATACAATGAATCCTACCGTACGAAGTTTGAAGAATTTATCAATTCTCTTTCTGATTCCTCAATTCAAGGGCGCTTTATGGATAAGATTCCCAGGAACCGGGCTGTTGAACTTCTTCTCGCACAAGGAAATATTTCAGTTATTGCAGTAAGGGAAGACAGGATAATTGCTCATGGAGCCCTCTACATGAAGGAAAGAGGATTGTCAGAGATGGGAATCATCGTGGACGAAAAGTATCAGTCGCAAGGGCTCGGTACGGCGATACTAGGCCTTCTCGCAGAACATGCAGTAAGAGCTGGAGCAGGTGAGATTATCTCATACGTTTCTCCGGAAAATTATAAGATGATTTCAGTCTTGAGGAATCTTGGATTTGCAGTTGAATCTGAAGCAAAGCCGGGTGCACTTTTAGTAAGGTTTTCGCCATCGCAGCTTCCGGAGGCAATAGAGAGATTCGAAAATAGGGATGCGGTATCTGCAATAAACGCTGTCAAGATATTCCTTGAACCTAAGAGTATAGCGGTGATAGGAGCCTCTTCCAACAGGAAATCTATAGGAGGCCAGCTATTTTTTAACCTTCTTGAAAGCAACTTTAAGGGACCGATATTTCCTGTCAATCCTTTACATGAATTCGTACAGGGAATTAAAACGTACAAATCAGTGAAGGATATAGAATATCCAGTCGAAATGGCAATAGTCGTAGTCCCTGCAGAGTCTGCCCTTCAGGTTGTGGAGGAGTGCGGACAGAAAGGGGTAAAGGGACTCGTTATAATTACATCAGGATTCTCAGAAATTGGAGGAGAGGGAATAAAGAGACAGGCAGAACTTACCAGGATATGCGACAAGTATGGTATGAGAGTCATTGGGCCGAACTGCATGGGGGTCGTTAACACTGCAGAGGATGTGAGCCTTAATGGGCAATTTTCCCCATTCAAACCGATAAAGGGGAGGATATCGTTCCTATCCCAGTCAGGAGCCCTCGGTATTGCAGTCTTCGATATAACAACAAGGCTTGGTCTTGGTTTGAGTTCATTTGTTTCAGTGGGTAACAAGGAAGACATTTCTGGAAATGACCTCATTCAGTACTGGGAAAATGACAAGAATACAGACGTTATCCTTCTTTATCTTGAATCGTTTGGCAATCCAGTAAAATTCTCTAGGATAGCAAGAAGGGTTACGAAGAAGAAACCAATAGTTGCAGTGAAGAGTGGAAGATATCATGCGGGATTCATGGCAACACAATCCCACACCGGTGCCCTCCTTTCGGCCTCTGATGTAACGATTGATGCATTGTTCAAGCAGAGCGGAATAATAAGAACGGATACTTTAGATGAGATGTTCGGGGTTTCGACTGTTCTTGCAAACCAACCTGTTCCGAAAGGGAACAGAGTGGCCATACTGACCAACGGAGGAGGTGCTGGAATACTTGCCGCTGATTCGTGTGAATCTCATGGGTTGGTTGTTCCAGAGCTTCCGGAAGATGCCAAGGCCAAACTTAGGAAATTCCTTCCGGCAATTGCGAGCGTCAGGAATCCGATAGACATGAGTGCAGGAATTGGACCTGAGGCTTATGAACAGGCACTGGAGGTTCTGGCGTCAGTAGACACGATAGACTCAGTAATAGTAATTTTCATTCTTCCTGCCATCCTAGACGTGAATGAGGTTGCGATGCATATCGTCAACGGGACGAAGAAGATTAACAACTCTAAAACCGTTGTATCTGTTTTTATGGCAACGAAAGGGGTATCGGAAATTTTGAGGGGTGAAGGGGTAAGCATCCCATCATTCCCGTTCCCGGAAGACGCAGCCAGAGTTCTAGCTAAAGCAGCTGAATATGGTGTCTGGAAATTTGCCCCCCACAGGAAGGCGGAGAAGAAAGTGGAGGCTGACAAGGAAGGCGTGAAGGCGATAATCTCTACCGCGCTAAGGGAGAAAAGGGAATGGCTCAGTTACGAGGAGTGTGACTCCGTACTAAACAAGTATGGTATACCTACCGTAAGGACTGCCACTGCAAGTGGGAAGCATGATGTGAAGGAGAAAATCAAAGGGTGGGAGGGCAGGGTAGCAATAAAGGCCTACGGTCCCAAGATAATTCACAAGAGTGATGTAGGAGCCGTCAAACTTAACGTCCCCGTTGCAGATGCTCCGGAAGAAGCCGAGGCAATGATTAGATCCCTAAATTCAAGGGGCTATGAAGTTGACCACCTCGCGATTCAAGAGATGATCCCGGAAGGGATAGAAATGCTAGTGGGATCAACAAACGACCCGGCATTTGGTCCGCTGGTCGTCGCAGGAATGGGAGGAAAGCTTGTTGAACTGCTGAAGGATATTTCTACCAGACTCGCACCCGTCGCGAAGGACGATGCTGACCTGATGGTCTCGGAGCTGAGGACCGCACAGATATTGAGGGGATATCGTGGAGGTATAGTGGCAGATGAAGACTCTTATAAGGACATCATAGTAAGGGTTTCCCAACTGGTTTACGATAACCCGGAAATACTTGAACTGGACCTCAATCCAGTGATGGTTCTTGAAAAGGGAAGTGGAACGAGAACTGTTGATTTCAGAATTAGGGTTGGAAATTTGCCCCAAACAACACCTTCATTCGTGGCAAAGAGCATCATAAAGGCACCATCCTAGCCTTCAAAGATTTTGTTTTGCTATGAATGACCTGACGCACCTGCAGTATTCCATTCTCCTTCGGGGGCTTACTGAAATTTGGTCCGGATTACTGAAATATACAGTAATTTTGAGTATTTGAATGATGCCTGAAAGAATATTCTTGACCAAAATTTACCAACTCTTTTATAAGGCGGCAAAATATCGCCCTCAACGGTGATATGACTAATGGTTACCATGAGAGCTGTGATCTCTACATCCGACGGGAAATCAAGACAACTTGAAGTACCTGAGGACAGGCAGAGCGCTCTATACGGAAAGAAGATAGGAGACATTCTTGACGGCTCCTTACTGGGTTTCAGCAAGGCAAAACTCAAGATAACGGGGGGTAGCGATAAAGATGGATTTCCCATGAGGCAAGATTTTCCTGGAATGAGGAGAAAGAGGATATTACTCACCGGTGGCGTTGGTTTTCATCCGACGAGGGACGGCGTGAGAAAGAAGAAGAATATCAGGGGTAACACAATAGGAGAGGATATTAGCCAGATCAATTTCCTTGTAGTAGAGGGTGTAATAGAAGAAGAGAAAGGGGAAGTTAATGAAGCTGCCAAGACCCCCTGAAGTAAATATTGGGATGGTAGGACACGTTGACCATGGCAAGAGCACCCTTACAAAACTCCTGACCGGAGTGAAAACAGATTATTTCTCAGAAGAGATCAAGAGAGGCATTTCCATAAAATTAGGATATGCAGACGCGCCCATTTATCGATGCCCAGAAGGATTCCCCACGAAGTATTCTACAAATCAGGGAGATTGTGGAAAGGGAGGGGTCCTTGAAAGAGTTGTAAGCTTTGTAGATTCCCCCGGGCACGAAAGTTTGATGGCCACCATGCTCTCTGGAGCGGCAATAATGGACGGAGCCATAATGGTAATAGCTGCCAATGAGAAGTGCCCAAAACCACAAACGAGAGAACATCTGATGGCAATTAATTTCCTGGGTATAAAGAACATTGTGATAGTTCAGAACAAGATAGACTTGGTCACTGAGGAAAGGGCAATAGAAAGCTATAATGAGATAAAGGACTTCGTGAAGGGAACGGTTGCAGAAAATGCGCCTATAATCCCTATGAGTGCACTAGACAACGCAAATCTAGATTCTCTTCTTGGAGCGATTGAAAAATCCATTCCGACAAGAAAGTTCGACGAAAGCGGAACAGCGATGATGTACATTGCGAGAAGTTTTGACGTTAACAAGCCCGGGACAAAACCGGAGCTGTTGCAAGGGGGAGTTGTCGGTGGATCGATAATGTCAGGCAAGTTCAGGGTAAACGATGAAATTGAAATATCCCCTGGGGTTGCAGTCACAAAAGGTGGAAAGAAAAGCTGGGTACCAATATCAACGCAGATATCATCAATTGTTTCTGGAAACATATCCCTCGAAGAGAAGGGTCCAGGAGGGCTAGTCGGAATAGGAACAAAGCTTGATCCATTCCTGACGAAAGGGGATAGTCTCGTTGGAATGGTAATAGGACTGAAGGGAACGCTTCCAAAGCCAGTTTTCAAGATATCCATGAAGACGAATATTTTGAACAAAGTTGTTGGAAGCACAGACGAGCTAAAAGTAGAAAGGATCATAAAAGGCGAAACTTTGCTGCTGAACGTAGCTACTTCCGTTACAGTAGCAACTGTCACACAGGCGAAGGGGGAAATCATGGAAGCAGATCTGAAATACCCGATTATTGCCCTGCAGGGACAGAACGTGGCAATAAGCAGAAAGATTCAAAACAGATGGAGACTGATAGGCAGCGGAATCGTGAACTGATTCGGTTTAACTTATAAATTCTTTATGCATTTTTCTCTCAGGCCGCATGCCAAGCAGTCAGGCTTCTTCTTGCACACCAATTTGCAGTGCTCAACTATTAGTGCATGAAATTCCATCAACTCTTCCTGGTTGAAAATGCTAATAAGTTGCAGTCTCATGGACTCGTAGTCCCTTATAGAGAAAGATGAACCTAAATACCTATTAAAGAAGCGGAGGGTGTAGGAGTCGATCGGAATAGTCCTCTGGTGGAATGCATAAAGTGAGATGCTGTCTGCGGTCTCCTTCCCCACCCCCTTGATGGATAGCAGTTCCGTCCTTAATTCAAAAGGAGACGGGATGTTCTCCACCTCTGAAATGTAGTGCGATAAAAGGAGCCTCAATGTTCTTTCTTTCTGCACGTAGAATCCTGCTGATCTTATCATTTCAGTAAGAGAAGCCATGTTCAACAATTCTTCTGCTGTTTTCCCCTTAAGGTTCGCCAGCGCCATCTCTGCATTTTTCCAGCTCGTGTTTTGTGCTAGGACCGCTCCCTCTATTACCTCTAGAGGAGAGTCTGCCGGCCACCAGTATTTGAATCCATACATTCCCGCGAGACTCTGAAGCAATTTTTTCAATGAATGGTAAGGGAGAGGTTTCGTTTTTTATTATCCTGGATTGATTGATAAAGTTTTCACGTGACCGAAACAGAATTATCAGTTCCTTGCGTCAACTTCAAAATAAGGTCGAAAGGCGTATATAGGTATCGCAAGGGGTTTGGAAGAAACAGTAACCGATCTTGCCCAAAGGCAGGAGGGCAACTCTTGGGGTGTAAAAAAACCGACTATGGTCGCTGAATCAAGAGCTCGGAAGCTTTAGCTTAGGGGTAGCTCACTCAGCTAAGTATGATCCACTCATACCGCATTTCCTTACCCCTATCAGTTCTCATTTCACGGGGGTGCCAAGTTTCCCTTCCTGTAAAAGTCGTCTTCCCTTCCTGATACTCTCTATGAACTTTGGCACTATGTCGTATGCATCCCCTATCAGCGCGATATCTGAATACTTGACTATCGGAGCTGCGGAATCCTTGTTTATGGAAATGACGTAATCTGAAGACTTCATTCCGGCAACGTGCTGAATGGCGCCAGATATCCCAACTGCTACGTAAAGCTTTGGCCTGACAGTCTTTCCCGTCTGACCAACCTGTCTGTCCCTCGTTATCCAACCTGCATCGACTGTGGGTCTTGAAGCAGCTACGATCCCTCCTAGTTCATTTGCAAGTTCCTCAAGCATCTTGAACCCTTCCTTCTTTCCAAGCCCCATTCCCCCTGCAACTATTACATCCGCTGTGGTTATATCAACTTCCTCTCTCGTTACTATCTGAAGTACTTTTGTTACAACGTCCTCTTCCCTTATGCTGCTTTCAACCCTCTCAATTTCTCCTTTTCTGCCTATTGTCCTTTCTGCCGGTTTGAAAATACCTGGTCTCGCACTCGCCATCTGCGGCCTGTGTCTGCTGCATAGGATGTTTGCAAGTATTGCACCGCCAAATGCAGGTCTCCTTGCTTCCAGCAGCTTTTTGGTCTGGTCAATGTCTATTTCCGTACAGTCGGCAGTGATGCCTGTATCAACCCTGACTGCAATCCTTGACGCAAGGTCTCTGCCGTTGTGAGTCGCCCCTATTATGAAGTAATTTGGCTTCTTTTCAAGTACCAGTGATGCTATTGTCTCTGCAAAAGGTCTTGTCCTGTAGTGACGAAAGACCTGATTCTTGACGAGAATAACCTTGTCGACACCGTATTCAATCGCCTCCAAGGCCATCCTTTCTCCTGATTCGTCTGCAAGCAGAATTCCAACAAGCTTTTCTCCGTACTTATCAGCGAGCTTCCTTCCGATTCCCGCCATTTCGAGGGATATCCTAGATAACTCGCCGTCATTTTGTTCCAACCATATCCAGAGGTCTTTGTATAATTCGACGTTTGCCGGAGGAGTAGCACATCTGTTCTTTATCATTTGACCACCCCCTTCTCAATAAGCACTGAAACTACCTTGTCCATCTCTTCTATCGTTGGCTTGACTGGATCCTTAACTGGATCTGGAACTGTCTTCATATCCTTTACAATCGTTGGGGATCCCTTGAGGCCAACGCACCCTGGATCAAGTTGAAGTTCTTTGTTACTTATCAGCTTCACACCTTTCCTGTACGCTTCAATCTTCCTTTTCAATGTTGGATTTCTGGGATTATTTGCGTTAAGGGTGATCGTAATTACCGCGGGCTTTCCCACCTTTATCGTTTCCACCGCGCCCTCTATTTCCCTCCCGACCACGAAGTAACCGTCTTCGTACTCAACCTTGTTTACGTATGTAGCCTGTTCGTATCCCAGAAATTCGGCTATACCTGGGCCAACATGGCCAGTCGAAGAGTCGGTGGTTTCTTCCCCACAGAATATGACGTCAAAGCCTCCTAGATAGTCTGCCACGGAGGCTAGCGTGAAGGCCGTTGGCCAGGTATCTGCACCTGCGAACACCCTGTCCGTTACTAGAATACCATTGTCAACGCCCCTTCCCATACATTCGTAAAGTGCTGAATCTGCCATTGGAGGGCCCATGGTGATCACCGTTATCTCTCCGCCATGCTTGTCCTTCAACTGAATTGCTGCCTCTGTTGCATTGACGTCAGGTGGATTCACGATATTCCTGGCCATGCTTCTGTTAAGTGTTTTCGTTACTGGATCGATACTTATGTCCTGGCTATCTGGAACCTGCTTTATCATAACTGCTATTTTCAACATTTTGAATCACCCGAATTTGTAAATTACTCCCTTTCCGGCCTTTGGATAATGCCACGTGACAGATCCCTGATCACAAGCGACGGAGCAGGTACCACATTCCACGCAGTCTTCATATTGGAAAACTAGCTTTTCGTCTTGCAGAGTATAGCACTGTGCGGGACATGCCATAACGCAGAAATGGTGAGGGCACTTTGCACATATACTTTCATCTACGCTTATGTGTGCATAGTTCTTGTCAACATCGTATTTTGTCTTCCCCAGTCTCTCCTTTATGTCCACGGTCACATCCTCCTGTAGATAGAATAAAAATCAGTCACAGTCTTGAGTCTACTCATTTTCATTTCGTTTGCTGCCGATCCAAGAATTTCCCTGACCTTCTTCTTAGGTTGCCCTCTTTCCCAGAGCATTTCCAAAAGGATACTTTCAAGCATCTTTGGATAAGCCGTATACATGTTCTTGTTACCTGTCACCTTCCTGATGTCTTTGAACGTCTTTAGGTCTTTCAGCACATAGCTACTCTCTAATTTCTCTCTGTACAGCGAGAGGGAACTTGAACTGAAGTCGTTCCTTGTCTTCGCTTCTACTGCAGTTTCACCTGCAAGAATACCTGATAAAAATGCATAGTTCATACCCTGGAGGACAAGCCCATTACTGAATCCGAAGCCTGCTGCGTCTCCCACTATCATGTATCCGTCACCAAACACTTTGGGGACCATGTCCAATCCCCCCTCCGGAATCATGTGAGCTCCGTACTCTGTGACCGTTCCTCCCTCAATAAGTGGAGCTATGGACGGATGCTCCTTGAATTGTTCTATAATGTCGTAGGTGTGTGTCATCCCGTTTTCTCTAAGTTGTTCCATTGGCGAAACGATTCCGAGGGAGATACTGTCCTTATTCGTGTAAAGGAAAGCACCGATGTTCAGTTCGCCAAGACTACCAACAATGTACTCAGATGCCATTCCTGATGCGGGTGTCAAATTGAACCTGTCCTCTATCTTCTGGGGGCTTAGTTTTATTATCTCTTTAACTCCAACTGAAACTTCCCAGTCCTGCAGTGGACCCCTGAGGTTCGCTTCAATTGCAAGTCTTGGATTTATTCCCTCCGCTAGTATTACAACACCTGCGGTTACGGTGTCTCCAGATTCCTGTACACCGATTACCTTGCCATCTTTCATCGCAAGTGACTCCACTGTAATCCCTGGAATAACCGTAGCACCTGCTTCCTTTGCCTTCTTCGCAAGCCATGGATCGAACTTCGAACGTAGGACTGTATATCCTACCTTATTTTCCTCGAACATCTTCGTCTTGAAATCTATCACTATCGAGGATTTGTCTGTTAGAAATCCTATTTTTTTATTTTGGATAAATCTTTCCAGAGGCGCTTCACTTTGCCATTTAGGTAATATTTGAGCTAAGTCGTTTCCCCATAGCACTCCGCCAGAAAGGTTCTTTGCGCCAGGCGGATCAGACCTGTCTACAAGCAGGACGCTGAGCCCTTTGCTAGCCATCGTAATCGCTGCTGCTGAGCCTGCATTACCTGCACCAACAACTATCGCATCGTAATCTGGCATCATTCCATAAGTGTCTCAGAAGTATTTACATTTTCGATTCCTTGATAAATAAAAAGAATTTTAAGGTCGTAAATATAACAAGCGGAACGCCACCGTAGCTCAGCCTGGTATGAGCGCGTGCTTGGTAAGCACGAGGGCGCGGGTCCAAATCCCGTCGGTGGCTTAATATCGAAAGTATGAAGCCTGCTCTGTCAGATCTCTAGCTCACAATCTAGTGTTATCTTTAAGCTGATCTTCAGCTCATTGCAAACACTTAAGCTCTGACACTCCTATGTGAAGCAGGCAGTTGATTTGGAGAGATTGCTACCTTCAAAAGTGCGCTTGTCAGCCTTGATACCCTCACTCGTTTCCATTCTCTATTCAGCATATCTCACAACATCCTTGCCCGTATTCTGTCACCCCCCATTTCCTGAACCTGCCTCCCTAAATGCCACTAACAGATTTTTCCCCTTCTTTTCGTCAAATTAATTGCTACTGGAATAGAACTGCTTTAATGCCTGAACGTGATTTGAATCTCTATCATCGTGGAATCATTAATGCTGATACATTTTTAACGCAGGAATTAGATGTGCTTCCCTGAGATAGATTCTCTCATATTCCCCCTTCCAAGTATTGAGAATCTACTCACTGCATCTTCCTTTCCCGCTCATTGGCGCATATAGTTTTTAGGCCGCTTCATCCCAAATTGATGAGAGGTCCAGGTTGCTTACATAGACAGGCATGTTTAGCTTTTCACCCATTTCTAAATCGTAATTGTAGATGTAACCACTTGGCATAGGAGAATATCCCAGTCCCAATATGCAGAGACCAAAACTTCTAACCATATTTAACCGGTAAGTGAGATTTTCCAACTGATAATTATTTAAAAGTTCATACGAATTATCGGTGAAATTATAATAAGAGCCAAAATCCTCGTATAAAACGAAATCGATATATTTTGAAATATTTTGTATTAATTCGAACCCTCTATTGACCCCAATTATGGCATTTGGATATTCGTTCGACACATTTGCAATAATTCTGACAAAGCTATTGTACTCCCAAGGATATTGTTCCACAACATCCAAGTCATCAAAGATGACTCCGTTGAAACCTAACTTCAAAGCCAGACCAACCATGCACAGTATATGTCTATCCCATAATTCTGAAGAAACATTTACTATGGGCTGATTCCAGTTCTTATCATTTCCTATTGTTATATTGGATACATTTATTGTACAATTTCCAAGTACTGCACCATCATACTCTCCCAAGTCTATATAGGCTATCTTTATCGAGTGTATTTCACTTATGTTTGTCTGTGAAGGGGAATCCGGTTGAAGGATAACCAGATCGAATTTATTGAGATAATTTATCACTGTTTGATTGAAAGACGAACCGTAATAGACAGCAAAATTCCTGATTTCGATTCTCTGAGTTGGTAATGGTTTATGATAATATTCTCTGAATTCATTGGCACCGAAAAAAGATAAAAGAAGGAGAATTAAAAGCACAATAGCAACTATCTTCAAAATGTTGCTGGATCTGGAACCCTCCACACATTATAATATATAATTCAATTAAAAAATTTCCGGCTGCATGACTCCTATATGGATCTGGGGATCATGCTGTAGGTTACCGCACCTGAGGTATCTCCCATTCTTTAGCTCCTCTGTTCGAAAACAGAAATGTCATCTCCTCTAAGAATAGTGATGATTCATGCCGACATTCATCCATGAGATAAATACTAAAAAGCTTGATTAAACTACCAAAATGAAAGTGGGAAGAACCAAAAATTCTTCTTGATAAAACACTGCGGCAGGAGCCACGAGATCTTATTTTTGAAATTTTCTGGAATATATCGACTAGTTCTGAAATACAACCTTCGGCCAACTTGATCTAATTGCTACATCACTGAACAGCCAACTTCAGTAACAACTTAAATACTTCATTTACCGGCTCTGTATTTATGAAAAGGAATTACATCTGAACTAAATACCCAATCTAATTCTTTGGACCATGACGCTGAAAGTTGGAGATAAAGCACCTGATTTCAACGCGTTGGCAGACAATGGCGAAAAGATATCTCTAAGCGAAAAACTAAAGGATGGCCCCGTTGTCTTATACTTCTACCCGAAGGATGAAACACCTGGATGCACAGCTGAGGCTTGTTCCTTCAGAGACAACTGGGACGAAATAAGAAAATTGGGTGCTACTGTCATAGGAGTAAGTTCAGATTCGGTCGAATCCCACAGAGAGTTCAAGAATAATAGGAAACTCCAGTTTACTCTTGTATCTGACGAAAGTAAAGAAATACGCAAATTGTATGGGGCAACTGGAACACTGATACCTCCAAGAATTACATTCGTCATAGGCAGAGATGGAATAATAAGGGAAGTATATAATTCGCAATTAAATGCTACGAAACATGTAGAGGTTGCCCTGAATTCGCTGAAATTGGCGTGAGTGAAGGCTGCTATTCTCCTATCCCTGTGCTAATTTCCTTTCCCTCAGTGCATTTTCCAGTTTGCTAAGCGAACCGATTGCTTCTTCTCTCTTCTTAGATTGGTTAGCCAATGGATCACTCAGATACCTCTTCGCCTTTTCAAGGTGGGTTTCCGTTTCCTTTGCATCCTTTAGAGAGTAGTAGTAGTTTGCAAGAGATATTTCCGCCCTGGCATCGTCTATCAGATCGTCTGGTGTTTTGGCCTCGGGTGAAGAAGAATTTTCCACATTCATAAACTGCGAAGGTCTATGTGACTGGTATTCCATCTTCATACTTTTGACGTATGAAGAACTCAGGATTACAGGAATAGCCATGCTGAAGGCAAACATGACAAATATGAGAACGAAAAAGAAGGTGTATGAGATGACACTGCGAAAGTACAGGATATAAGCTGCTACATACCCTGCTAATAGTATTATCGGACCAATAAATTTTAAATGAGGGGGAAGCTCAATCAGTGGCGGAGATAGGGGATTATTTTTATAAAGAGATATCACGTTCAGCAGTCTTTGTGCCTTTCTGCTTTTCGAGCATTCGGATCTTTGGAGAGTCGAGTAGGCCTCACTGATCATTTCGTCTGATTTTCCTGGTATTCCAGCAAGTTTGTATAACTGAGATAACCTGAATTGCGTGTAAGCAATCTTGTAGCAATTTCGATTTGAAATTTGAGCTGACATCTCCTTTGTCAACTTCTTCTCAAGCTGGGATATCCTTTCCTCAGCTGTTGTCATACCATCATTCCTCCATTTATCCGTTCTAACGGTCACCAGACCATCTAGATATTGCAATTTTGCTTAAATAATTATTCAACTTACCTCTCCACCTTGATTTACATTTTTGCATCATAGCCTTGTGAAATTGCCTATTTCAACAGACCACTGGTTCCTCCTCACATCCATACCAAACACCTCGTAGTGTAGATTCAAACTACCGGTAGGAACACTGAATCATTTCTAGTCAAATATCAGCATCACAAGAGGAAGATGACCATGCAACCCTAGTCCCTAGTGCTCATAACACGTCTTCCCCTCTCAAACTATACAACTACATCGCCACCGATAATTGCAGAATCCATTTGGGTCATTAAATATCTAGGGGCTGCCAGTTGTTCAACAACTGTCTCTGTTACGTAATGGAAAGGAAACACAGTTATAACCAACGATCTTCATTTATTTGGGGGGCCAAAACATGTCGGCGGATTCTAGAAGGAAATTAGCTGTTTCTTTTTTAATCGTTCTGACTGTGCTGAGCGGTACTGGTCTTTTGTTTGCTGAAGCAAATGCCCATGATTATTCTCTTCAACAGGAAGGGGTTAGTGACCTTAGTTTCGGTACCTTATCAGATTTCAACCTTTCTGCGTTGACGTCACAATCAGTGGATCCAGTTAATTCATTTCCTGGACAACTTGTCAATTTGTCTTATTATCTTGGAACCACCAGTCCTTCCGCTTCATATTTTGAAATCACAGTAACTCTCAACTACTCTTCTTACTGCACCTTGAATGCTGTCCCAACTTTGATGACCTCTCTAAATCCCAGCGGGTATTACCTTCTTTTTTCATTTGAAACACCAAATGATGAACCTGGAACGTGGTGGAATGTGGGGTATCAAATTGTGCCCGTAGAGAGTTCAACAATTCAGACTGAAACTACTGCCAACCTTTATGCACAGGGCACCCAAGTCTGGATGAAATATCCAACAGAAACAATGGGAGGAAGCTATATGGTAACAGGCGGCGCAAATTTCACATTTTCTACTAACGTTACAGGAATCCAGCTATTTCCTGAAAATCCGCAAAGTGCCATTATAGTTTCAACTCAGGTTAACTCTTGGAGATTTTCGGCTGGAACCATTAAAGTAAATTTCTCACTATACGAACAGGTTGGTTCTGGTGCCTCTACAGTGCCTCCATTTATAAGCGCGGTCGTTTCTTACAATACCATCTCCTCAGTAGTAACTACAGGAGACCCATTGTATGTAGTTGGTCCTAGATTAAATCTGATCCAGGGGAATGGAGCATATTTAATGGGAATAACATCAGGACAAATCGCACAGATAACAAATGCTGTCAATCAGTCTCTATCTATTCCTATTTCTCAACTCAATGCTGCTGTTGTTTCAATAAATGGTGATACCGCAAGTATCAACACTAACTTTGGAACTATGATTGTCTCACTCAAAAACGTAAATGCAACTATCAATTCAGTAAAAGACGGCCAAGTTACGATAACCAGTGACCTTGGAACCATTACCACTTCACTCTCTTCCCTGAATGCTACCATTACGTCTGCAAATCTAGGAATTATTGAAATAGGAACCAGTTTAGGGGATATCACAACATCTATCAACTCAATTAACTCGTCCCTGAAGGCAATAAATGGAACGATGGCAACCGTTCAGACTCAGATTGGCACCATCATAACATCATTGAGCTCGATTAATGCAACAATCTCGTCTATCGATAACGGTATGGCGTCAGTGAACACTTCTATAGGGCGGATAAACGTCTCTTTAAAATCTCTGAACTCCACCATAATCTCACTATCTGGAGATACTGCTACGCTAACGACGTCAGTTGGTGAGATAAATACCTCCTTAAATTCTCTGAATACAAGTATATTCAGTTCCTCTGTGGACATCCCCTGGTTCAACTCTACTTATGCCAGTATAGAGACATGCTTGGGTAATATCAGCGGGACCATAACTGATGTGTCAAACAATACTGCAACGATCGAAACCGCTCTTGGGGCAGTCACTACATCCGTTGAGAGCATAAAAGCCAGTACAGCAGGGGACCCTGCACCATTTGGTTCCTTTACTTTATATGACCTAACTGTAGTTTCACTTCTCATAGTTCTGTTGATCATTGCAGCTCTTGCCATGCTCAATTCCAGAAACACGCTGAAAATCATTGGAGATAGAGATAAATGATCTGACTCAAAAAAAAAAAGAACTTTTCCCGCAATGCTCTTTGACGATTTGAAGGACCGTTAGAGGAGCATATTAATAGGAGAAAAAGCATACAAAATTATGTCCGAAAATCTGATGTTCCCATCTGAAGAGTGGGTCCGAGAATACTGCAAAAGACTGACAGAATCAGAGGACTATAATAAATCCGGAAAGGGATGGAAGGACCCTATAATGTTCAAGATGATTGAATTGGGAGACGTGAAGGAAAAGACAGCGTATGATTCTTTTATTCTCAACTTGAAGGACGGAAAATGTGAAGGATCTGAAATGGTCACTGATCCGGAAAAGAAAGCACCCTTTATCCTAACTGCTACCTATGCAAACTGGAAGAAGATTATTGGCGGGAAGATTAATCCCACACAAGCAATGCTGACAGGTCAGATGAAAGTAAAGGGAAATATAGCTCTCCTCCTGAGATATGCATCAGCTGCAATAGCTATGGTCAAAACTGCCCAGAGCATTCCAACCAAATATCTGGATGAAGTATGAGTCTCTTCCAGCTTCCAAGGAAGGTATTTTTTCAGCGGGACATAATTGAGAGCCTCGGCGAAATACTCCGTAAGGAGGGGATCGGCAAAGTTCTTTTTGTCAGTGACGAAAACATCTATTCTCTCTGGCAGAAGAGGATTAATACCGCTCTAAGCAACCTCCATTTTGACGTATTCACAAAAGTATTCCCAGAGCCCGAAGTCCAATACGTCGAAGAAGTTTCTTCCAGATTCATTGGTAAAAAATATGATGCAATAGTGGCAATGGGAGGTGGAAGCGTGATAGATTTTTCCAAATCATTGGCAGTTAAGCTATCCAATCCTGAAAAAAATTTGAGAGAAGTCAATCCGTTCGAGGATCTTGATCTCAATATTCGGCTGATAGCAATTCCGACAACTTCTGGGACTGGAAGCGATGTTTCCTTCGGTATAGTACTTTCAGATAATGGTGCAAAACTTGCACTGGGGAACTATGACCTAGTCCCTGAAATAGATATCCTCGATCCTTCCCTCACTCCAGTGGACCCGAAGATCATAGTGGCCACAGGGATTGATGCGTTTGTTCACTCCTTTGAAGCTATAGCTTCCAATGCCTCTACCGTTTTTACCGATGCTCTTGCGGAAAGGGCAATAGAAACAATTTTCGAGAATCTCAAGAATGCAACTGAAAATGAGGAATCTGCAAAGGACCTGATGCACATATCTGCAACTATGGCCGGGATAGCTTTCTCAAATAGCGGTACTGCATCTGCACATGCACTCGGTCACAGTTTTGGGGCTACTTTTCACGTAACTCATGGAACCTCAGTAGGATTGTTCCTGGTTCCTTCAATACTCTTCAACAGTCAGGATGAGAATACGAGGAAGAAATACCTCAGGATCTGCAAAATTTTGAATGTGCAGTCTATTGAGGACCTCGTTTTTAAAATAGAGGAATTCTTCAGGAGTGTTGGCCAGCCTTTTCATGTAAGGGAACTGGGCTTGAGCAAAGAGATTTACGATTCAAGAATTGATGATCTGGTTCAACTTGCGATGAGAGACAGTGAGCTTGCTTTTAATCCGGTTATAGCAGGGGAGGAAGACCTGAAAAAGATCTTCGCGGAAAACTACTGAAAATCTAAGGGATGATGAAGTTGATTGCTTCATTCACGACAGAAACGCTCACAGGTGTTTTGCCGACAACCTCGCCATCCATTTCTACCAAAATCCCTTTTTCTTGAAAGCGGGCTGAAGTTATCCTACTTTCCAGGGAGAAGCCTTTTTCAATGTAACTTCCGTTCATTAGGTTCCTGAGTCTGAAAATCGTGGTTAAACGGGATACGGGCTTAAGTATATGAAGGTCCAGAAGCCCATCGTCCGTGGAAGATGCAGGGGAGGCCAGCATCCCCCCTCCAAAATATTTCCCGTTTGCGACTATAATCTCGATAGTCTTAGTCTCAGATTTACCGTCAGTTTCGAGTGTAACGTTAAAAGCCTTCAACTTCCGTAGAACTGAAAAAACTCCAAGAATGAAAGTGTATCTCCCCCCCTTCTCGTGGGAGTTTACGTATTCCATAACCCTTGCACCAAAACCGATTTCAAGGACGTTCATGAAAAACCTTGATTCTCCTGAGTCGTCAAATGTCGCCCTTCCGACGTCCATCTTCTTCGATTTCCCTTCCAGCAAGGTTTCGATGGAAGTCTCGACATCCCTGACCCCTATGGTCTTTCCAAAATCCGATCCAGTCCCAAGAGGAACGAAGGCAGCCTTTATTCCAGTCTCAACAAGACCATTTATGACTTCATTTAACGTTCCATCCCCCCCACAGGCTGCAACTATTTCATAACCTTCTGACGATGCTTTTCTAGCTATTTCAGTTGCGTGGCCGGGTCGTTCGGTGAAAATTACATCATAATTAGAGAATTTTTTCTTCAGGATAACGGACACACTTTCCCATTCCCTTATTGCTTTCCCGTTTCCCGCAACCGGGTTGACTATGAAAAGAACTCGCACAATCAATAATTCCTCTTTAATTAAATGTTATTCTCTATTGAGGGGGCAAATCGCCTTTGGGAATTTACCAACATGGGAGCCACGTCCTTAAAGGAGAAGGGGACGTTAGTCCAGTATTCCTGGTACTAGGGATTTTCCTGGATCGAAATAGTCTTTAATTTCCTTGGTCAGCTCGAACATATTCCCCTTATATTCTTTCAGGAACTGCGACTGCAGGTTGCCTATCCCGTGGTGGTGGGAAATTGATCCCCCTTCTATGATTATGTTCCTCATAATTTCACTTCTTATTTTTTGAAGATACTCGCCCCTATTTTCTTTAGCATAGAATAGAAAGGTGAAATATAGAGCAGAGCCGGCGATGTACTGGTGCGATGAATGACAGAGAATTATTCCCTTGACTCCAAGAGCATGAGTTGTTTCGTCAAATTTCTCCTTGGTACTCCTAAATATTACTGGAAGTTTCTCCCATAGAGCAGACGTTTCAATAGTTTCTGCAACTATCCCTCTCTTCAGCAGTTCATTGTAGATGAAAGGCCTTGAATACCTCTCATCGTACCAGTACCTTGATGGAAGGGAGCCAAGACCAATACCCCCTTCGAATTTTATATCTTCCTTCCTTTCGCTCACTGCTATCAATATTGCACCGGGTAGGTGGTGCATCCTAAAAGCCACATAACTCTTGAATAAATTGGAAGAAAGGCTGTCCCTTGCACCTAGAAGTGACATTTCAGTTTCTGATTCATCCGATAGCCTTGATATCAGTGGAGTTCTGCCTTCCGTAAATTCCTTCCTAAGTGCCTCTATGCCATCTTCGAATGATTTGAACATGTATGCCCTATAGAAAAGTCTCGTCGGTTTCTTATGAACCTTAAGCCATGCTCTTGTGATCACACCGAAACTACCTTCGCTCCCGACTGCGATGTCGGAAAGCTTAAAGAAAGCTGATTCTCCTGGAACTATCCTGTCTTGGTAGGTACCTGTGGGTGATTCCATCCTTACGCCTATGATCATATCCTTAATCTTTCCATATCTATTCGATTCCTGCCCCGCTGCATTCGTCGCTATCCATCCACCCAAAGTTGAATAGTGGAAAGACTCCGGAAAATTCCCTAGAGTCAGGCCGTATTTCTGAAGTTCTTCCTCAATCTTCGGACCCCTGAGCCCAGCACCGGCCTCGATCACGTTGTTCGTAGGGTCAATTCTTATGAAATCGAGCTTTGCAGTATCAAGGCTCACTGCGTATTTTCTAGATCCTGAAGAAGAAATTCCTCCCGTTACAGTTGTCCCTCCTCCATATGGAATTATCTCTATCCTTTCATCTTTCTTTGAAAGCAGGCATCTAATCTCCTCCTCTGTAGGATAGACCACTGCGTCAACTACCCTAACTCCCTTCCCTTCCATCAGTTTAATGTAATCAAGTCCTCCCATTCCTACTGAGTGCCTTAGTCTATCAGAAGAGTTGAAAGAAATGCTAGGGGATTGTATGCACTGGAGGAGAAGCTCTCTTAGCTCATCGTGAACTGGAAGATCAGGCACGGTGCTACGGCCAGGCCAGATAAGTTCGTCCTTCTCTGGACCAATTTTTCCTCTGATGAAGTTGAGAAGATTCCTGCTTACCTCGCCACTCTCAGTCTCTTTTCCCCAGAGGGCGTACATTTCACTTCCCATAATTAGAAAGGAGTAGCTAATATATTTCCGTTACTAGAATTTGTATAGGGAATAGTCTTGCAATCACTGCTTCATCCATTTTGCAATGTTATCCAACATCTTATGACATCATCTCCTCCCTGAAGGTCGGAGCTTTCTTGCTAATATCTTTGTAACTATTCTGGGAAGAATTCGTAAGAGTAGTATTCCCCATCCTTCTTTACTGCTCTTAGCTTCATCTTCATACCTATCTTGATTTTGTTCCTGTCCTCAACATTTAGCCAAGATAGAACCCTAATATCTTCTCCCAACAGTCCAATTGCCACCACGTAACTTCCCTTGTCTGAAAAGGAAGTGGGAGTCACCTCGACTACTGTGAAGGTTTCAAGAATGGCGTTTCCTTCTAAATCGAACCACTCCATATTTCTGGCGAAACATACTGGACAGTCCGCCTGCGGGGGGAAATACGGGCGGCCACAGTCCCTGCACCTCGTTCCCCTCACTTTGCCTTCCTTAAGGCCGGAAAAGAATATGCCAATCTGACCAACTGGCATTCTGTATCTCAGTTCAAGAACTCTTCTGTCCTCATAAACGGGAGGGTCCGGCATTCAATCACCCCGTGAATATACAGTAACGTAAGCGTAGTGTCCTGTCCCGCCTACGTTGTGTTGCAGCGCTCTCCCTTTGTTTATCTGGGCCTGCCTCCCCCTCCCCGCTTCACCTCTAAGCTGCTTTGTTATCTCGACCGCCTGGCTTATTCCAGTAGCACCAATTGGGTGTCCTTTTGCCTTCAGTCCTCCGTCAAGATTCGTGGGGAATTTTCCGTCGTGGTATGTCTGGTGATCTTTCAGCAACTTTATCCCTTCTCCCCTTGCTGCAATTCCAACGTCTTCGTATGCCATCACTTCTGCTATTGAGAAGCAGTCATGCACCTCGAACAGATCAAAATTCGTCCCGATGCCATCTAGTCCAGCCCCTCTGAGCGCACTTTCTGTTGCCCGTCTACTTGCTTCCAGCCCAAGATAGTTGTCCCTCCTGCCCATGTATGCTGTTCCTGTTGCATAACCCTGAGATTCGATATATATGGGTGTATCTGTAAGCTTCTTTGCAACATCTCCCCTTGCTAGAATGAGCGCTGCAGCGCCATCTGTTATGGGAGAGGAATCCATCAGCTTCAATGGTCTTGAGACGTACTTGGATTTCATGCATTCCTCGACCGTTGTTTCCTTCTGGAATTGTGCATATTGATTCAAGCTACCGTAGTGGTGGGCCTTTACGGGTGCTTCGCAAAGGTCTTCTTCACTTGACTTGAATTCATCTAGATACTTTGTTGCATAAAGCGCGTAATAACCTGGGAATGTCATTCCAAAATTCTCAAACTCCCAGAAATAGTTCCCTGCTCTTCCAATGAGTTCAATTATTGTACTGTTCGGAGAATTGTACATCTTTTCTATTCCCATTGCCATTGCAATCTTGCTTTTACCTGCAAGTATGCTGTCCATTGCAATTTTTAATGACGCGCTGCCAGAGGCACATGCCGCCTCTGTTTTCAGGCTCCCGCACTTCAGGCCTGCATATTCTCCGATCGTTACGGCAGGGAGAATCTCTTCACTCCAGTATCCAAAGTTGCCAACAGAATAGAATTCAATGTCCCTCTGTGTGATGCCAGCCTCCTGAATTGCAGGTTTTATTGCCTCCCAGGCAAGTTCGTTCATATTGACATCCAATCTTTTTCCGAACTTAGAATGCCCGACTCCCACTATAGCAACCTTCTCTTCGTCATTTTTCACAAACATTCACCCTCACTTTTTTGGAAAACTTGATCCAACTTTATTCCACCTTTTCCATCATTCATAAACTTCACGAATATGTAGTTATGAAATATCAAGATTGCTGAAAATTCGAATCAATAGGAAAGAATTTGTACCTTAATCTCAATACTACGTTGTGAGATTTTTAACAGTACTGCCTGAATTCATTCCATCTTCCGCGGTGAAGAATACAATCAATCAAATTCTCCCAGGAATGGAAATCGTGAACGATCTAAACTTTGAGAGAAGTGATGCTGAAGTCCTTGTTGCAACAACATTCACTAAACTTGGAAAGAACGAACTTATGAAATTTCCAAACCTAAAATATCTGCAGATAGCAAGCACCGGATATGACAACGTCGATCTAAGTTACATAAAGGAAAAAGATATCACTATCTGCAACATTCCGATAGCCAATAAACAGAGTGTCGCTGAACATGTTATCGCTTTCATGCTTGTCTTCTTGAAGGATATGTTATTTCTGAATTCTGAGATCAAGGAAAAGAAGAACTGGCCCATATTGACCGGGTCCAGAGACCTGGAGGGAAAGGTTGTTGGAATTATCGGTATGGGAATGATAGGTATTCAGCTTGCAAAGAGGTTGATTGCTTTCAATCCTTCCTTGACCTATTACGATTCAAGAAGGTTGAAGATTGAAGAAGAGGAGAGAATGGGACTCAACTATGTAACCCTGGATGAACTGGTTTCAAATTCTGATATCATTACGATACATCTTCCCCTAACAGAAGAGACGAGAAACCTGTTCGACGAAAAGAGATTCTCCAAAATGAAGGATGGTGCAATCTTCATTAACACTTCCAGGGGTGAGATAGTGGACGAGAAAGCGCTAATTAACGCAGTCAAAATGAAAGGTATAAAGGCAGGAATAGACGTTTATGCAAAGGAACCACCAGACTTTGATTCCGAGCTTTTCAAACTTGACAATGTGATATGCTCTCCTCACATTGCAGGCGTTACGGTTGAGAGCCAGCAGAGGTTCCTGACGGAGACTATTTCTAATGTTCTGAGATATGCCGAAGGTATTGAACCACTCTATAAGGTGGAACTTTGAAAGGTTATGAAGCGTTTGCAGATGCAATTGAGAGGCTTGAGCTTCTTCCCGTCTTCGGAAATCCCGGTTCAACAGAACTAAGCTCCCTTAAAAATATAGACGACTATATTCTCACACACTTTGACGGCATTGCAGTTGGTATGGCGGATGGACTGACGCAATTCTCATCTAAACCCCAGTTGGTGAATCTTCACACTATACTGGGCCTAGGTAATTCAATGGCGTATATCTACTCGGCAAAGAAGAATAGGTCTCCGATAGTTATAACGGCGGGTCAGCAGGACCTAAGGCATGCCAATATGGAACCGCTGCTCTGGGGAGATCTAGTGAACTTTGTGGGGAACAACGTGAAGTTCAGGTACGAAGTTAAGAATGCTTCTGAGATACCTTCTGTCCTAAGGCAAGCAAAGGTAGAAGCACTCACGGTCCCCATGGGACCGGTATTCATTTCCCTTCCTTCAAATGTAATGGATGAAAACTTGGATTATTTACCCCCTGAAAACGTTTCGGTGAGTTACGATTTTTCCGATGAAGATACAGAAAATCTAGTTGCCGATGAAATAAATAATTCTAAAAATCCAACCCTTGTCTTTGGATGGGAAATTGACCTCTTTAATGCATTTTCAGAGGCGGAACGGGTTGCTGAAAAAATTGGTTGCCCCGTCTTTGCAGAACCCCTTGCACATCGTTCGCCCTTCAACTCTACCCATAGACAATTTGCTGGAAACCTTCTTCCTGGCACCACGCTGATTAATCTGAAACTTCTCGATAACGATCTCGTTGTTTTTGTCGGTGGGGATGTTACGCTCTATCCTTATTTGCCGTCACCTCTGCTGGAGGGAAAGAAGGTCATATTTGTGGGACAGAATATTGACCCAAAGATTGGAAAGTTTTACAAGGTAAACGTCAAGAAATTCTTGAACGAGTTGGAAAAGAAAGTCGTGAGAAAGGCGAGTTATTCAAGGTCTGTCGACTATTCTCTTGCTACAAAGATAGCAAATGAGAAAGAGAGAATGGGGGCAACATACGTGATGAGCAAGATCAAGAAGGAATTCCAAGATTACGTCGTCGTGGATGAAGCAATATCTAACTCAACTGTTCTGAGAGATGTTATTGGTTATTCGCCGGGTAAATACTTTACTTCAAAAAGCGGTCAGCTTGGCTGGGCATCGCCTGCTGCTGCAGGAATATCCTTGAAGACTGACCAGGTGCTCGCGATAGTAGGGGAGGGCTCTTTCATGTATTCGGTACAAGTATTATGGACAATCAAAAACTATGACCTCCCAGTAAAATTCATTATACTGAGAAATGGAGGGTATGGAATTTTAAAGAGCTACTCCCTCAGCTACGCTCCAGGTGTCGAGAAAAAGAAATTCCTGAGCTTTGATTTACCAATCGAAGAAATAGCAGAATCGTACGGAATAGAATCCAAGGTTGCAGGAAATGAGCTTGAGGAGCTGAAATGGCTCAGAGAAGGGAAATCGTCCAGATTGCTCGTAATTGATATAGACAGAACAATTCCTAAACTATTCCTTTGAAATCCACCTTCTAAGGTCATAATATTTGTCCAAGAGTGATTTGATTTCTTCTTCCCCCGTTCCGCTCTCAGATGGTTCTCCCTCGATCCTTTTCCTCACGATCTCCGGCAGGTAGTCATCCTTTCTGCTCATCCCCAGTCTTTCGTTCAGTTTCCTTTTCTCATTTATGATGTTGTTACCAGCTTCCATTAATTCTTCCAGAGAATAATCAAAGCCAGTTGCAAGATTGAGGGCGTCAACTACGTCTTCTGGATTTATCTTCGCATAGGAGCATAATATCGCAGAATTGTACACCTGCCTGTAATTTTGAGTGTTGATCAGAGTTCTTACCCGCTCATCTGTATTTACTTCCCATCTATCACCGGATATGATGCCTATGACCCTGTTGTCAACTCCCATATCCACCTCGTACATTTCAGCCTGAAGATGGTCTGCTCCCCTGGAAGAGGTGGCATAGGCCAAGCCCTGAAGCTTGAAAGCCCGTGGATCATGCATCGGTATTTCCATCTTCTTTACCGTCGCAATCTCTCCTCTCGGAATTCCTCTTGATAGTGCAAATCGTTCCAGACCTTTCTTGAGTTCCTTCCCTAGTCCTCTGGAGTCTGCTATGTCTTCTATTAACTGCCTAACATTCTTGAAGCCGTTGCTGAAATATTGCGCCAGAAGTGGATCAGAAATCCTTCCTGTTTTGACAAAGTAGTTCATGGCGGATATTATGACCCCCGTACTTATTGTGTCCATCCCCTTGTCGTTTATCAGATCGTTCCACTCTAAGATGAGATCAAAATTTTCGTTTCCCAGGAGAGGACCAAGGGCAGCTACTGTTTCATATTCCGGTCCGTCTATGGATCTGCCCTTAGTTGTTACAGTTCGACCACAGCCTATCACGCAATTTGCACAGTGATAACTTGTAACACTGTAAACGTCGTGGAATTTCATGGAGCTTAGGGAGTCGTAGTTAAAATTATGGTCCTGGAAATAGTGAGCCGGGATATCTCCCATTCCCTGCCCCATATCCATCCAGATCATGCTTCCATTGCTATTGAGCCCCTTCGAGAGTGGAGATTCCAGCAGATATCCTGAAACCTTCCTTCCAAGATCGAAATATTTCTTCCTGTCATGGAGAGGTACCTGGAGTTTCCCAGTGACGGCAATCGCCTTAAGATTCTTTGAGCCCATTACCGCTCCAAGGCCTGTCCTTCCAGCGGCCCTCCCCTCATCATTCATGATAGAAGAGAAAAGAACTCTGTTCTCCCCTGCCCTGCCGATACCCATTACGCTGTACTTTTTCTCCTTCGTCAGATTTTCTCTGAGTGAATAGAAATCCTTCCCCCAAAGGTCAGGCCTGCTTTCTACCTTAACGCCTTCGTCTATAGTTATTACCTTTGGGACATCAGCACGCCCCTTTATTACCAAGCCATCGTACCCCGCTTTCTTGAGCTCATTGCCCAGAAATCCGCCGGAATTTGATTCTCCGAACAGTTCAGTCTGAGGGCTCCTAGAAACTATCTCATGTCTACCACTGTTCGGAAACGGTGTTCCTGTTAACGGACCTGTTGTTATGATCAGAGGATTGTCAGGAGAAAATGGGTCTGCCAAATTGCCAAATTTGGAAAACATTCTGAGCCCTATTCCAACTCCTCCTATCCATCTTCTCCACTCCTCTTCTTCAAGTGCTTCTGTCCAGGATTCCGCGGAAGAGAGATCGACGAAGAGGAATTTATTCCAGTTTCCTTTCATCCGTTACTCTATTATTACTGCAATTAAATATCTTCTCTGATATCAATGACCAATTGATATGAAGATCTGGGTTCTTAATACCTCGTTATTCATTGGCGATTATAAAAAAGTGTCTGGATAGATGTGTAAAGAAAATGAAACACTTCTTTCTGCAAATATACGATTATTCAGTGGAGATGGAAACGAACTGACTGGAAGGCACAACGATTAAGCATTTGAAATTATATTGGAAGGGAATGGATTTCATAGGTGAATCGTGGGAGGATCGTCTGTGAAACTGATATCTCTCCTTTATGGGATATATCCAAGATCGGAAAGTCTGAGGAAAGCATACGGAAAATGGGAAAAGGGAAAGATCAGCTCAATTGAAATTTCCGATAAGATACGGGAAGAGAGTGCAATTTTTTACGACTTAACGAAGGAGGCTAACTTGGATTACTTCACAGATCCTTTATTCAATTGGTATGACCTCATTAGGCCAGTCGCACTCTCAATAGAGGGAATTACACTTGGCCCGTTGACAAGATACAAGGAAACCAATACATTCTACAGAGAACCGATCATTGGGGAAACTGGAAAATTAAACAAAATAGATGAATTCAGGGAGATAGATGCAAATCCGCCCTTACCCATGTTTCATAAGGATCATAGCAAATCGTATCTTTACTTCCTTCCGGGAATCAATTCATTCATTAAGATGAGCTCACTCAGGACTGACGCATTAAACCTAAGGCAGAAATTGAAGGATATATATTTGGAGATGGTGGGGAGATTGAAGATGGAACGTCTCCTAATCTACGAACCGTTTGAATCTGAAAATTTTGAAATCTACGATGATCTTATTGATGCCACGTCGCTGTTTCTGGTTGTGACTGGAAAATCTGGAAAATTCACTTCTGGTAGGAAAAAGAAATTCGTTTCTATAATAAGTGATGACCCTTATACCTTCAATGAATTCTGCGAAATACCGGGATTGAGGATAGTAGACGCCCAAACAACCAGAATTGATGGTGACATACTCCTGAAAGTAAAGGACCTTTCTGACAATTTCGATAGACTCATTGTTGCGAACACAGAAAGCTTTGATTTTTTGCCAAGGTCAATTGCAGACAAGAAATTATTCAGTTTTAAAGGAGGGGAATGATGGCAGAACTTATAACCCAGGAAATAGGCAGCTTCAGGAAGCCATCCTATCTTGCATCAAGATTCAGATCCCTTAAGAGTAGTGAATTTCTAAATTTGGCGAAGAGGGCAACAATTGAAACGATAGAACTGTATGAAAAGAGTGGATTAATGAATATTGGAGTCGGGGGCGAGATGTTCAGGTGGGAGATGTATGAACATCCAGTATCCAGGATCAATGGAATCAAAGTATTTGGACCTGTGAGATCGTTTGACAACAGGTACTATAACAAGGGGAGCGTTGTCGACGATATCAGCAGGGCAAGCTCCTTCCACCTGGATGAGCTGGAGGTTCTGAAGGAATCGGGAAGAAAGAATATTAAAATACCTATAACAGGACCGTACACCCTCATGGACTGGTCGTTCAACGACCATTACAATAAAAGGGAAGAACTTGCACTTGCATTTGGAAAACTTATAAACGAAGAGATTCGTGAATTGAAAGCCGCGTGGGGAAATGAAACACTTCAGGTCCAGATAGATGAACCTGCCGCCACTACTCATCCAGATGAAATGGAGATTGTTAGAGAATCCGTCAACGAGAGCGTGAAAGGTATTGACGGAATAGAGACTCATATTCACGTTTGTTACAGCAGGGACTATGGACTCCTCTTCAAGATCATTCCATCACTGGAAATTTCAGTTTACAATCTTGAATTTGCGAACAGAGACCCCACATCGATAGAGGGGGAGAGGGAAGGGTATGCAAACGTGCAACGTTTTATAGAAGCTGCTGAATCATCTACAAGAAAGATCTCCCTCGGGCTGGGAGTTACTGACGTCCACATCGACTTCATTGAGCCCCCTCAGCTTATCAGGAATCGAATTGAATATGCCTTAAAATTTATTGACCCTGCAAGACTGAGAATCAACCCCGATTGCGGGCTTAGAACCAGAAGCAGGGAGGTAGGTTTCGAGAAATTGAAGAACATGGTGATCGCAAGAAATGAAGTACTGAAAGCGCTATAAACATATATTCCAATATTCGATCTCGCTCCATGCAGAAGGCAGCAGTTCTTTCTAATCTTAACGAATACCCTCATGCAGAGGAAATTGAAGAAGAGGCTTTGGCGGAAAATGAAGTTCTAATAGAGCAGAAAGAAACGGGTATATGTTACAGGGACATTCTCACAATGGAAGGCTATTTCCCGAGGTTGGTTTTACCAATCGTACCAGGCCACGAAATTTCCGGTGTGATAAGGAAGATAGGATCCAAGGTGCAAGAATTCAAGGTGGGGGACAGGGTTTCGAGCCTGATATATGTTCCATGCGGAACATGCGAATACTGCACTACCGGTAGAGAGAATTTATGCAGGAACAAGAAGACGTTTGGCGAAAGCATCAACGGTGCATACAGGAAATTTATCAACGTTCCGGAAATATCACTTGTCAAGGTGCCTTCGGGGACTAGCGAGGAGGCTGCTGTCATTGGGGCATGTGTAACGGGGATGATAGTTCAGGCGCTTGAGGTTGTAGGGGAGATTAAGGAGGGGCAGACAGCACTTATAACTGGGGCGGGTGGAGGAGTGGGCTCTCATGCAGTTCAGGTTGCAAAAGCACTGGGAGCAACAGTTATAGCGGAAACATCAAGCAAATGGAAGGAAGAGAAAATACTTGCAATTGGAGCTGACTCAGTGGTCTCTGGACAGAACTTTTCTCAAAAGGTAAAAGATCTTACCGGAGGGAACGGTGTTGACATAGCACTGGAAACAGTGGGTTCTCCTACTTTCAATGATTCCTTCAGGTCACTGAAATTCGGGGGGAGGGTGGTTGTCGTAGGAAATGTGGATGTAAATCCTGTTAGCCTACCTCTCGGGAATCTCATCCTGAAAGGCAATTCTGTCGCAGGAAGCATAAGCTCGACGAAAAAGAGCCTGAGGAAAGCTCTTGAACTTTCGAGTGGAGGGAAGGTATCGCCAGTAATCGGGAAGATATACTCTCTGGAGGAAATTGAAGAGGCTTACAAGGCGATGAAGAACAGGGAACTCTTTGGAAGGGCATTCATAAGGTTCTAACTTTTTTGTTTGAGGGAAAGATTCTTCTCATCAATGAAGGATGCAATCTTTTCAAGGTTAATGTTGATTTTCTCCAGTACATTGGTGTCTATTTCCCCAGATATTGATGCAGACCTGAAGCTGTTAATATTGTCTAGGAGATCTATTGAATTCCTAAAGCCGATCTCGTCGAGAAGGTAGAACCTTTGTGGATCTTCCGGGGAGACAAGCAGAGGCTCTGATGGTATCACAACTTTCTTTGTCTTAAGTTCCTCAATCTTTTTGTAAACCTCTTCAGCAAGGCCCTTTTCGTTCTGCTTGCCATACATATCAAGATTATCTATGGCGGCCTTGAAATTGGTCAGAGATATCTCCAGCCTCTTTTCAACATCATCGCACAGGGCTTGAGAAGATATTCTAGCGTCAGTTCCAACCTTGTACCCCTTGTACCCGCTAAGTTTATTCTGAATCCTCTTAAGTATTATTAACGTCTTATCCTCGGGCAGGGTAATTCTTATATCGCTCATCTTTAGTGAAATGGGAGAGGCATATATTAGAGTTGTGAAATGAACTCAATGACAAATCCAAATCGGCTGAAATAGGGTTTACAGAACGCATACTGACATCCTTGTAGGATCAGAGGTTCCTGATTTGGCGACCCGAAGAAATGACTATATAACAAATCACAATGCACTTTACCCAAGGTGAAGAAATTGCCCTCAAAAAGTAGCTATTCGTTCCAGTCCGATAACTTTCTCGCGGCCAAGGAAGATTTAAAGAGCATGGTAAGGGAAAGAATGACGCAGTGGAGAGCTTCAGGAACCGTAGAAAGGTTATCGACCCCAACCAAACTCTCCAGGGCAAGAGCTCTTGGTTACAAAGCCAAACCGGGTTTCGTCGTCGTAAGAGTGAAAGTCAGCAGAGGAGGGCTTCACAAGAAGAAGATAATGGGTGGAAGAAGACCGAAGAGATACGGTTATAACAAATTGACACACGGAAAGAGTGAAAAATGGATTGCAGAGGAAAGAGCTCAGCGGAGATACCCAAATCTTGTTCTCCTCAACTCCTATTATCTGGCGGAAGATGGCAAGCACAAATTCTATGAAGTCATGCTTGTAGATCCCAGGAACCATAACATATCAAAAGACAAGAATCTGAAGTGGACAGCAGACAGCACCCAGAATGGGAGGGTCTTCAGGGGTCTTACGACTGCTGGCAAGAAGTCAAGAGGACTTGCAACAACTGGCAAGGGAACTGAGAAATCAAGACCTTCGATAAGGGCAAATGGCAGACTCAGGAGACACTAACTAGGTACCTTTTACCCCATTTCCTTACTTCCACGACAATATCAGGATTATCCAAATTTACCTTCAGCCCCCTCTTCTCGAATTTAGGAGCAAACAGGTCAATCATTTCTTTCCTGCCTTCTATCCTGAATGTCTTGCCCTGTGTTTCGACCTCATCTATCTCTCCGTTCAAAAGGTAGCACTGCTTCCCATTGGTTTTCAAACTCTTCTTCAGATCAGGAAATATGAAAAGATAATGGAAATTGTCACGTTCTTCATAAAACTCTATATCTTCAGCTATGAGCTTTTGCCTCATTTCATTTGACTTTTCTTTCCTGACCAGTATAGCCTTCACCTCTTTCCATTTCTACATGGAAAATAAATTTATGCGTGATTTCGTTGAGAATTTGTGAATTTTTCGGTAGTGAACATAGAAAAGGGCGACGAAAATATTATTCTGGGGCAGTCGCACTTCATAAAAAGTGTGGAAGATATCTATGAAGCGGTAAAAAATTCCTCACCTTCTGCCAAGTTTGGAATTGCATTCTGCGAGGCATCTGGCAAGAGACTGATCAGGTTTGATGGGAACGATGAAGAACTGATTAAAAGGGCTGTGAAGAATGCAGGCAATATTGCGGCAGGGCATGTCTTTATAATACATTTAAAAGATTCGTTCCCTATTAACATAATTCCCCACCTCAGGAGTGTGCCTGAAATCCTAAATTTATTTGCAGCGACTTCCAACGATATTTCTGTGATAGTTGCGGAGGATGGGGAGAAGAGGGGGGTAATGGGAGTTCTGGATGGGGAGAGGCCGCTTGGGGTTGAAACCGAAGAGGATATGAAGGAGAGGGGAGAGTTCCTGAGGAGAATCGGATACAAAAAATGAACGAAATAGACGAATTCTACAACTTCGAATCCCTCTATTATGACCACATATATGGTATGTTCAATGGAGATATATCGTTCTATAAATCGATGGCTTCCTCAGGACCCTACCTCGAGATATTCGCAGGAACAGGGAGGATAATATCGAAGTTCAAAGGAGGAATCGGCCTTGAAATCAATCTCAACATGCTTCGAAGGGCAAAAAATAAATTCATCAAGATAAGAGGAGATGCAAGATTTCTTCCATTCAAGAAACATTTCAATACCGTCATAATTGGACTGAACAGCTTGCTGCTTGTTCCGAATGCGGAGAAGAAAATGATTGTATGTGAGGCTAGGAGGGTCCTCAACAGGAACGGTTTCTTATTCATAGACGTCATAAATGGTTTTTCCCTGAAAAATGGGACCTATGACATATCGAGTTTCAAGGACGGAGACTTGGAGATCTCCCTACGGATGAGGCCTAAGAGAATGAATGATAGATATCTCCTAAAATATTCTTATAGCATATCCAATCACCGGAAAACAACCGTGAAAAAGAATATAACCATATACCCTATAACACAGCCAGATCTGAGGAAGATGCTATCATCTGAAAATTTTGAAGTGGAAGAGATTTTCGGCGATTATGACCTCTCGCCTCTTGAAAATAGTTCTGAGAAACTGATAGTGAGAGCAAGGGCAATCTAGCTGATGTGAGAAACGTGAGTGTAAGGGACAACGTAGAAAGGGTGTTCAAGTCACTTGAAGACCTGAAGGAGAGAAATAAATCTGTGCCAATAATAGTAGAAGGAAAGAATGATGTGAAAGCACTGAGGAAGCTCTATTTTGAAGGGGAGATTCTTCCACTGCATTCCCGAATGACAATTGAGAGATTTTCAAGAAATTTATCCCGTGAATACAAAGAAGTTATCCTCCTCCTTGACTGGGATTCAAAAGGGAGGAGACTTACTTCTTCATTAATGAGACACTTAAACTCATACGACGTCAGGACTGATTATGATTTTTGGAAACTGTGTTTTTCAATGGCGTCGCAGATGTCGAATGTGGAATCTCTACCTTCAGTTTTTTATAGACTAGCCGCTGAGAATGGAATTTCCCTGCGCACCTGACGCACAATTCCAGTTTTGGAACGTAATGTTCCGGACATACTGGTTTTCCGCACATTTTACAGGTAACAGATGCAGGAAGACCGCATATGTAGCAGAGCGAAAGCACTGTCATCTTCCTTCTCCTCCATAATGCTCCTTTTCAGTCTTAAATCTTTTGTAGAAGGCAAGGTCGTATCCAATCTTTATCAATCCACCAGCGATAAATGGGTCTGCACTGGAGGCAATTGAAATCAGGTACGAAGAAATATACGGGGTTGATCCCTGTGCGATGCTTCTGGAAGCATTGCTAACCCCCACGACATAACTCCTGTCTTCGCCTTCCACCACGCTGTTCAGATATGATTGCCTTGTCGGTACGTCCATCTGACTAATGCTCTGCCTCAGGAACAGGAAAAAAAGGGCCGCATAGACGTTCGGGACAAGGGGAATTAGAATTAGGAAGACGTTTGAAGGTATGTGTGTGAATACCATCGTCCTAACGAGTCCTATTCTGGACGCTATGAAAGGCGTGATCAGGACGGAGACTGCCATGATGACATCAACTACAAGAAAAACAATGCCGAGGCGTGATATGCTGAATGAGTATCTGGAGCTGAACCAGTATGCGATCAGGCTTTGGAGTACAAATCCTCCACCTATGGCATCAATTGAAAATAACACGCTTACATCCTTTGCTATCTTTTTGCTTTTCTGTGAAACTGGTGAAGTGCGTATACTCTTCCTTCCCTGAATTGAAGGAATGAAGAAATAAGCAACGAATATTATTGAGGCGAAGAGTAGAGAGAGATTGATTGCGAAACCCAACCCCAAGTTGAGTGCTAGGGCACCTATGGAAGATGCAAGGTACCCGAAGAACGTATAGAAGGCAAAGATCTTATTTCTTGCATTCTGGTCTTCATTTATTTTAGAGATGATAGGCTGTTCAAATGATGCGAAGAGCGTGTTGTCTGATGGGTTCACTCCTAGCGATCCGATTATTGAAAAGATTGCTTTAAGGTAAGGGCTTGGAGCATAAAATAGGCCAGTGATTCCTATAGCGAGTAAACTTGAAAATAGAAGAAGGAACAGCCTGGAGTAGCCTGTACCAAACCTAGACGTTATCCCAAATGTTAGTACTGAGCCTACTACGATTGATAAGGTAACTGCAATCCCAGCTTCCAGTGGTGAGAGACCATTTTTTATGAGATATATTACAGTAATGACTGAAAAAACACCATAGATAAACCCCCTTAATGTTCTAGTCAGGAAAAGGAGGTACCGAGTATCCATTTAATCAGAATGAACCCACTCTATTTATTCTTTTTACTGGAGCACCGGTGGTAAAACAGTTTTATCCCTATAATGCATTACTAGGTTGGTATATATGAGTGGGGACCTATCTGAACTATTTAAGGAATTAAATATAAATAATGCGGATGAGCTTTTCAAGGATATTCCCGAGTCTATTAGAACAAAAACACTAGGACTCCCAAACGGGATGGATGAGGATGAAGTGAGGAGAGTTGCGGGGGAGTACGCCTCCCTGAACAAGACTGTCAATCAGCTACATTCCTTCCTCGGCTTCGGACTTTACAATCATTTCGTCCCAGCAGCCGTTGGGAATATAATCAACAGGAACGAGTTCCTGACCTCCTATACCCCATATCAGGCAGAAATTTCGCAAGGTATTATGCAGGCCTTGTTTGAATATCAAAGCATGGCAGCGGAATTGCTGCAGATGGATGCGGTCAACTCATCCATGTACGATATGTCGACTTCTCTTGGAGAAGCGGCTAGGATGGCGAAGAGTATTACTGGGAAGGATGAATTTCTAATACCCAAATACATCAGCAGCAACAAGAAGGCAGTCCTTGAGAATTATGCTAAAGGTGCAGATATAAGGCTTAGAGAGGTGGAATTTGACGAGAGGGGGATGATTGATCTGTCGTCGCTTGAAAACTCCATCAATGAGAACACTTCCGGCGTTTATGCTGAATATCCGAATATGTTCGGTATAATAGATACCAACATTCCTAGAATCAAAGAGATTATTGGAGAAGACAGGATGTTCATTGCGGGAGTAAATCCCATTTCCCTCGGTGTACTTTCACCTCCGGGGAAATTTGGTGCAGACATTGCGATAGGAGAAGGTCAGGTGCTTGGACTCGGACTTAATTTTGGAGGGCCTCTCATGGGAATTTTTGCAACCAGGGCACAGTTCATACGGAAGATGCCTGGAAAAATCATGGGCATAACAGAGGATCACGACGGCAAGACTGCATTCTCCATGATTCTTCAGACGAGGGAACAACACATAAGGAGGGAAAAGGCCGTGACAAATATGACAAGCAATCAGGCACTTATGGCGATTGCATCCGCTGCTTACCTTTCCCTTCTTGGTGATTCTGGTCTCAGAAAGATTGGAGAAGTTAATATGGGAAGGACGAAAGAGCTTATAGAAATATCACGAGAATTCGCGATAACTTTACCGTACGAAGGTTCGCCAGTATTCAACGAGTTTCTTATCCGTCTCAATGAGTCAAAGACTTTCGTGAACAGAATTGCTAAGAAATTCAACCTGATACCTGGATACATTCTTGGGAAGGAGTACGGCTTCAATGATAGGAACCAGGTTAACATTGTTGTCAACGTTACCGAAAGGAACACGGACGACGACTTCAATGCGTTCAGAGAGTTCCTCAGGGAGGTGGCCTAAATGTACCATCAGGCGGTATTCGACGAACCTCTTATCCTTGACATAAAAGGAAGGAGAACTTTGAAAATTCCTCATGAGGGGGAGAAGTTCAGTGCCGAAATCCCAGGAGTAATGGCTAGGGAAAAATTGGAAATTGGGGATAGAGAAGAGTTCTCTGTTATAAGACACTACGTGAAGCTTTCTGAGATGAATTTTGGTGTAGATACAGGTTTCTACCCCTTGGGTTCTTGCACCATGAAATACAACCCCAAGATAAACGACGAAATTGCAAATCTTGAAGGTTTTCGAATGATTCACCCCCTCCAGGACAGCAATGATGTTCAGGGCGCCCTAAAACTCCTTTATGAGCTTACAGGATTCCTAAAGAAGATTACGGGAATGGATGAGATTACTCTTCAGCCCCTCGCAGGAGCTGAAGGGGAATTTACCGGCCTTTCAATAGTGAGGGCATATTTTGAATGCAAGAAAGAACTTAACGTGAGAAGGGAAGTTGTGGTGCCAGATTCTGCTCATGGATCTAATCCTGCTTCATCCCACATGGCCGGATTCGATGTAGTCCAGATACCATCTACCGAGGATGGAACCGTAGATCTGGAAAAATTCAAAGAGGCAGTCACTGAAAAGACAGCTGCATTCATGATAACCAATCCAAATACACTCGGAATATTCGAGGATAAGATTCTTGAGATGGCAAATTACGCTCATTCCAAAGGGGCACTCCTCTACTATGATGGGGCAAACCTAAACGGTATAATGACGAAGACGACACCAGCAAAAATGGGATTCGATATTGTGCATCTCAACCTCCACAAAACTTTCTCCACGCCTCACGGAGGAGGGGGACCTGGTTCTGGGCCAGTAGGAGTAGTTGAAAAATTAAAAGACTTTCTCCCTTACCCCCTGCTGACTTATGACGGAAAGTATCATATTGATTATGTCCCCCCGAAGACTATCGGGAAAGTTGCCAGTTTCTATGGCAATTTCGGAGTTTTGGTCAGGGCTTGGACTTACATTAAAATGATGGGAGAGGAAGGACTCAGAGATGCCTGTGAAAGTGCAGTCACTAATTCAAATTATATGAGGAAGAAGATCCAAGAGTTCATGCCTGTTCCTGGAAAAACAATAAAGAAGCACGAATTCGTTGCATCTTCCAATGGACCTAACATGCCAAAGGCGGGGGACATAGCGAAACACCTCATTGATAACGGAGTTCATGCTCCAACTATCTATTTCCCACTGATAGTGCCGGAAGCACTGATGATAGAACCGACAGAAAGCGCCACGAAGGCGGAGATGGACCTGTTCATAGAAAAGGTTAGAGAGGCACTTAAGATTCCCCACGAAATCTTTGAGAAGGAACCCGTGAATCTCAAGGTTACAAAAATTGACGATGTTGACGCATCCAAGAATCCCAGACCTACAGTCAGGATGATGAAGAAACTAGGAGAATTCAAACAGCAAGTAATTTAAATTCCAGCAGATTCTCCCCCAGCGGAGGTTGCCGAGCTTGGCCAAAGGCGACAGATTCAAGATCTGTTCCTATAGAGGTTCGCCGGTTCGAATCCGGCCCTCCGCATAGGCCATAATCTATTAGTAACCACAATTTTGAATTGAATTTATTCTCAACATTTATAGAGATTGTGCTAATCAATCAAGCAGTCAATTAATCTTAAATACGGCTAAATCAATGTAATAAAAGATGAATAAGAAGGGAGCCATCCTGGTCGTCATAATATTAATTGTTTTATTGCTACCAATAGGTGCTTCCTCCATCTCAGGCCAGAATACCAGGACGCCGATTAAACACGTGATA